>JACCDJ011215746.1_pt1 | contig 70677 bp, 54 predicted proteins | sample 7444481 | NCBI WGS metagenome assembly JACCDJ01 (sample SAMN15323435, study PRJNA562643) | freshwater metagenome | isolation source: river surface water | place: USA:Blue River Watershed | collected 2017-08-15
AGTGTAGCTGACCCGACAAGTGCCCAAATTCCAACTATGTTGTTTTATTCAGCAACATTTATTACTCCGGCACAGGATGCATTAACTTGTTTAAACGGTGTCCGTTGTGAATGGCTCAACAGCTTCAGTTACTTTGCACGGCGCGGACTATACCTATTAAACGGAACAGCCGGCAGACACAATCAAGGCACGGTCTTTGGAGCTGAGTTAAGAAGTATCAACAGCGCCAACGTTTACGGACTATACGGAGCAGTAGCTGACGGAGATGAGTGCATTGGCTACATTATAGCACACAATTTTGGTTATATTGGCAATGGCAAAGACTTAACTAATGATCCGTCTTTGACTATACAAGCCAACGAAGTGATCGAACTTAACAACGGTCACATGTATTTTGAAAGTACCGATCAACTTGGAGACATTCGAGTTGGCAGCATTTTCTATGTCAGTCAGGAAACTGGTAGAATTGCTTTTGATGCGCAGAGTATTAATATTATTTCAGGCGGTAATATTACATTAGAAGGGCCAACCAGTTCGACAATCATCAACGAACAATTTGTACAAACTGGTAATATCCGAGTATACGATAATACTATAGCATCAGTTACCGGACCAGTTAACTTTTTAGCGTTTGGCGGCGCAACTGACACAAATCTCAATACAAATTTAAATCTAGCACAAAGTTTAGAAACTAGCAATGACCTTGTATTAAATGGTGATATAACATTCGGGTCAGATAGTTCCGATATTGTTACATTTATTTCTCGATTTACACAAGATTTAAATCCAGGAACTACCGATCAGTACTACCTAGGTTCGAGCTCTAAAAGATGGATTACATTATATTCTAATCTGTTTAATATTGACGGCATAACTGAGATAACTTCTAACGAGGTTACAACAAAATCATCAAACATAGATTTAGAATTTACCGCAAATGGTTCCGGAGAAATTTTATTTTCCAGCAATAATTTACAAATTGACAACGATTTAACAGTAGACAATCAATTTACAGTATCTTTAGGAACAACTAGTTTACAAGATGTTGACGTTTTAGGAAATATTTTATTAACAGGCAACATTAATCAAACAGGTAACACCGATATAATAGGTTTATTTGCAAATAATAATATTACTATAACTGGAAGTACTAGCTATTTTGAAGTTCCTAACATTCGACTTTATGACAATGTAATTTCTAATCAGTCTTTAAATCAAGATTTAATTTTTAGTGCTAACGGTACAGGCAATGTTAACGTTGAAAAAATTAAATTTTCAAATAACGAAATTTTAAACAACTGGACAGGTGCTACGACAGAACAACAGAGATCTATTTTATTAACTCCAAACGGTACCGGAAATACCATAGTAAATTCTACCAAGGCAGTTAAAATTCCAGTGGGTAATAATACTATTAAAACAGTTCGAAATATTGGAGAAGTACGTTTTAATAGTGTTTATAATAGATACGAAGGATATGCGCCTAGCGGATTAGTTAGTTTTAATAACATTTATAGCTATAACACCACCGGCGCTAGTTTTATAACTAACACAACAAAAACTACCCTGGCTGTGGGAACTTTATCAGTTACAGCAGGACTATCAGACGTGCAAGTTATTAGTACATCGGGACTATCAGTTGGTTTTAAAGTAGTTTCGGGCCCAGGATTGGTTGCTGGATCTACAATAATTAATATTGCAGGAAGTATTATTACTCTAGATACTCCAGCAGCTACATCGGCAATTGGATTAGTTACATTTGGACCAGTTGTACTGGATTTTACATTTGTTAGCGGTCTGCAAGTAGGGCAATCAGTTACGGCTGTAAATATACAGCCAGGGACAGTGATATCCTCAGTGACTAACACAACTGTAACACTTAGTAACCCAATTAGCGGAAATGTATTATCTGGTTCGTCGATTACATTTGGACCAGTAAACTCAACTTACATTACTCCAGAACTATCTCCGGGCACAGCCGACAATATTTTAAGATTTGGTATTAGCGGATCAGTAAAAGCTACTATAGATTCTACAAAATTTTACTCTAGCGCATGGCATGTTGGCAATATTAATATTGCTGGAAGTAATATACAAAAACTAAATTCTACAGATTTATTTTTAGCACCTGATAGTGGTGTTACTAATATTAATAGTATCACAATCAATGATGTTTATTTTAACAATCTAAGTTCAGGTGCTATTACTCTAGCAACAACAGGGCAAGGATATGTTAAATTTAATGGCGTTAATGCAGTAGTGTTTCCTGCAGGCGACAGTTCTGGCCGCCGCCTAATTCCAGAGCTTGGCGAAGTTAGATATAATACCGAGCTAGAATACTTAGAAGTATTCGACAATGCCGCCTGGATCCCAGCAATAGGATCAAGCGGTGCTGCCTCTCTAGAAACAATCGAAGAAACAATGAATCTTTGGGCAGTGATATTAGGTTAAAACCAAAATCCGATAAATACTTTTGATTACGAAAAACGACCATTTTTCGTATGGTTCAACTGTGGTAAACCCGCAATGTAAGGTGGTTAACCGTGAAACACGGGGTAAGGAGAGCGAATGGCACTTGGTCGAATTACGGGTCCGCTCTTAAAGGCAAACCTGCTGCGCCAGGGTGTTAACCTTGCCTTTGAGACCGACCTTCTCTACATTGATGTTATTAATGGCCGAATTGGTATAAAGACCACTACTCCTTCCAACGAGTTGCAAATCAACGGGACTACAAGAACTACTAATTTAGAAGTTTCAACTCAAGCAGATATTGCTAGTTTTACTATTACTGGAAATACCATTGCCAGTAGCAACTCAACTATTAATCTAACTCCTAGCGGAACTAACCCAGTTGTTTACCAAGGTAAAATGAGAACTGGTAATTTACAGTTGTCGACTAATGTAATTGAAACTCTAGGAACAAATACAGATTTAGTTATACAGACAACTGGTACAGGAGAAGTTAATGTCAACGCCAACATGCTGGTTAACGGGGATCTACATGCCACCGGAACTATTACAGCAGATGGTGATATTACTATCGGTGACAGTAATACAGACAACATTGTTTTTAATGCTGATATTAACAGCAATATTATCCCAGACGACAATAACACCTGGGATTTAGGATCAGGACCACTAGGCACAGGCCAAAGTTGGAGAACAGTTTATACTAATAATGTTGTCACCGATACACTTAGCGCCACAAACATCATTGGTAATGGTATTGAACTAACACTCCCACAAGGTAATATTTGGTATGTTGCAGAAAACGGCGATGACACTTATACTGGAAATCACGAGCACGACCCGTTTGCTACAATAAAACACGCACTAAGCCAAGCAGCATCCGGTGATCAAGTTTTTATCTATCCGGGCACCTATACAGAAATATTCCCCTTAACAATTCCAGCGGGTGTCACACTACGCGGATCTGGTATCCGTAGTGTAAAAATTCAGCCAACGGTTGGAACAATTGATAAAGATGCTATTTTATTAAACGGACAAACTACAGTAGAAGATTTAAGCATAACTGGTTTTAGATATAATGCTATAGACGACACTGGATATGCGTTTAGATTTGCAACAGGCATGGTCACTGTTAGCCGTAGTCCTTATATTCGTAATGTAACAGTTATTACTACAGGTAGCGTAACCAGTGCCAGTGACCCTTATGGTTACGATGCTGGTGACGCGGGCCAAGGTGCATACTTAGACGGTAGTGTAGTAGGATCAACAAGTATTGAAGTTGCTTGTTTATTCCATAGTGTAACATTTATTGTTCCAGGACAGAGTGCCGTAAAGGCTACTAACGGAACTCGAATTGAATGGCTAAACAGTTTTAGTTATTTTGCTAATAAAGGTATACATTTAATTAGTGGATCGACTGGTAAGTCGGGAGCAGGCAAAACAATACTACGAATCGATAACAGAACAGGAACATGGGCTGTTGGTAATACTGTAACTTATTATGACACAGACGGCACAACTGTGTTGGCAACTGGAACTATTTCTAGTGTTGACGGAAACTATATCTCTCTAACTGGAAAATGCATAGGCTTCGAAACTCTAACAGATAGATTAGGAAAGCCAATTGCAGTTGCTGGAAACGCAAAGCTGTTAACCGCAGAGAAAAAATTTGGAGTTTCTAGTTTATACCTAGATGGCACCGGCGACTATATTTCAGCAACAAGCCAGCCAGATTTTGCTTTTGGCACTGGAGACTTTACACTAGAAACGTGGGTGTACCCAACTACTACAGGAACATACAGAACAGTTTTTGACTTGAGAACTGGTAGCGGCGACACTGGCGGTATAATTTTAGGCATTTCTGATATCAATGCTTTGTATTTTTACTATAATGGAAATTATAGAATTGGGCCAGTCGGTCTTGTCCAGCAAAATCAATGGAATCATATAACGTTATCTAGGAACAGTGGAATCACAAGAGCCTTTGTTAACGGAGGTCAAGTTGGTTCTAGTTATACCGATACAAACAACTATGCCCAACGTCCTGTACGTATTGGTGCAGATCCCAACGGAAATTTTGCATTTGCTGGCTATCTAGATGATGTTAGAATAACAAAAGGTATTGGAAGATACACAACTACATTTATTCCGTCAACGGTTGCCTTAACAGGTGATACGTCTACTGTATTGCTTTTACATTTTAATGGTGCAAACAATAGCACTACTATTTTAGACGATGGTGTAACTTTACAAGATATTCGAACAAATGCTGGCGGCCTTGCAACTAAAATTGATTTTGCAAATTATCAAGACTTTGGCGCTGAATTTAGAAGTATAGGTAGTGCCTGCATATACGGAGTATATGGTGCATACGGCGACGGCGACGGCTGTTTAGCCTACCTCATTAGTCAAAATTTTGCTTATGTAGGATCTGGAAAATCATTATTAAACGATCCTAACGAAAGAATTGAAGCTAATGAAGTTGTAAGATTAAATCGTGCTAAGATTTATTATACTAGCGTCGATAACGAAGGTAATTTTAGAGTAGGTGATAGCTTTTATGTAAATCAAAAAACAGGCGATGTTTTATTCTCTGGAGAGAATTTAAGCATTACTACATTATCTGGTATTACATTCAGCGACGGGGTGAATACAACTATACTAACACCGACCGAAGTAACAACCGGAAATATAACAATTACAGGAAATACTATCCAAAGTAATATTGGAGATATAAATGTTATTTCTAATAGCGGAGCTATCAATTTACAAAATGACACCTATGTAACAGGCGATTTAACAGTTACAGGAAACACTCTTGTAAATGGTAATACTACACTAGGAAGTGCAGCTAGCGATACTATGAATTTTGTTGCTAGTATTGGTTCTAGTCTAGTCCCGTCGATTAATAATTTCTACAACTTAGGTTCTCCAAGCCCTGACTTACGATGGAAAGATGTCTATGTAAACAATGCTAACTTAAATGGCATTAATATCAGCACTAATTCTATACAAGGTACTGCAATCGATACGGATTTAATATTAACTGCCAATGGAACTGGTCGTGTATATTTTCCAGATAACAATGTACAGGTAGATCAAAATTTAACTGTAACAAACGATTTTACAGTTACAACAGGTACCAGCTATTTAAAAAATACAACTGTAACAGGAACTATTACACAGACTGGTGACATAGACCAAACTGGAGACTTTACTACTAGCGGAAATACCAGTGTAACAGGAAACATTACAGGAACTGGTTACTTACAATTACCTGTTATTCGTATTGAAAACAATACAATATCAACAACTACTACTAATACAGATTTAGAATTTCAAGCTAACGGCACTGGTAATATTATATTTGAAGGAATACAAGTTTCAGATAATAATATTTCTAGTACTGTTACTAACTCTGACATTGTATTAACACCGCAAGGTACCGGTATTGTTAATATCAATAATAATCAAAGTTTTAAAATTCCAGTAGGAACAACATTAGAAAGGCCAGCAAGTCCAAGTGTTGGTATGATTCGATACAACACTACACTTTCACAATACGAAGGCTGGACAGGAAGTTATTGGCAAACGCTAGGTGGTGTAGTTGATGTAGCCGGCGTAACAAAAATAACTCCAGAATTAGCTCCAGGAACTGCTGATAACATAATTAGATTTTACATTAATAATGTTGTAAAAGCAACACTTGATTCTACTAAATTAGAAACTGCTAGAATACAAACAGATAATATCGATATTCAACAAGATACCATCACTACAACTGTTAGCGGAACTGATTTAAACTTGTTGACCACTGGAGCAGGCGGTGTAAGAGTTGGTAATTTACGTTTTAGAAATAATACCATAACAAACGTTACATCTGGCGGAGTAACAGAATTTGTTCAGACTGCCGGAGGATATGTAAGAATTGCAGGTACAGGCGGTGTAGTAATTCCAGCAGGAGACTCGTTAAATGATAGACCAGGTATAACAGAACTTGGAATGATAAGATTTAACACAGTATTGGGTCTAGTTGAAGTATACAACGGCGTAACATGGACAAGCGTTGCTGGACAAAGCGGCGGAGTTACATCGGCAGAAGCCACAGATATTGGTATTGTGACTGCATTATTATTTGGATAAATCATGGCATCATTTTTTAAAAATAAACTAGAACAAAATATAGGAACTACAGAAGTAGAAATCCTAAGTGTTTCAACAAACACTCGAAGTACAGTTATTGGATTGAGTCTTACTAACTTGACAGGGGGTATTGTTTTAGCATCAATTAGATTAGAGCAATTAGCTAGTGCTCCTCCAAATAGTGTTTTGGCAGAAGCATTTTATGTAAAAGATGTAGTTCTCCCGCCCAATCAAAGTTTAAGAATTGTCAACGGCGGCGAAAAATTAATTTTAGCCGGCGATATGAAATTGTATGTACAGTCAAATACTGAAAATGCACTAGATCTAGTAATGAGTTACGTTGATATTGTTTAAGGAATAAATTATGACCTATTATGTTGGTGGAGAAGTTAATCAATCAGATTTGCTCGGCGAAGGAAATCCTAGATATTTCTATGCACTTAGAAGAACAGACGACGGAACTTTATATTTTGCTAAGATAGATCAACTAAAAGATACTGGAACAATTGTGATTAATACACCAGGGTCTAGTACAGAAGACTTTACTGATTTTGAATATGGTGTTGATTTTTTTGATGGTCGCTTGGCCGTGGATCATAGTAGGCCTTACGATAATTTATACTGGGATCAATACCGCTGGGATAACAAAAATATTTTCTATTACTTAGATCCACAGGGCAATTTTGTCGTCCGAGTCAATCAAGGTTATACTTACGACCCAACACAGATTATTAGTTAAATATAGATTATTGAGGAATTTTTAAAATGGCAGAATTTAAAATTGATAGATTGCGTTTTACCTGGAAAGGTATTTGGCAAACAGGAACCGTCTATGCTAAAGATGCAGTAGTAAGTGAAAACGGTCGTTCCTATGTTTGTTTGATTGCGCATACCGCCGGAAGTGTTTTTAATAACGATCTCAATAATACCGCCGAAGACGGAGCACCGTTACCCTACTGGACTTTAATGCTTGACGGACATACATGGCGCGGCCCTTGGGAGCCCGGCATTTCTTACACCATTGGAAATATTATTATCTACGGTGGAAATGCTTATATTTGTAAAGAAGGACACACATCTGCTACAACATTTGATCTTTACTACTGGAACATCTACGGCGTCTTTACAACTTGGCAGCACGCCTGGGTTCAGAACCATGATTATGGAATCGGTGATATTGTAAGATACGGTGGCCGAGTTTATAGATGTAATCTAGCTCACACTTCTGCTCCTACTACAATTCTTGGGTTAGAATATGATTTAAGTAACTGGGATATTCTTGTTGATAACATTTCTTATCTAGGAGAATATAGTCCATTAGCTGTTAGATACAAACTAGGAGATGTTGTTAAATTAGGACCAGAATTATATATCTGTACAGAAGGTCACTTATCTGCAGACCCATTTAATAGTTTAAACTGGGAGCTGTGGATGCCAGGCGTTGAATTTGGCGGTACATGGGATGAAACTACTGTATATCAAGCCGGTGATATTGTAGTCTACGGCGGATACTCATATATTTCTAACATTGTTAATAACGTTGGAAATGTTCCGTCTACAGATTCAGTAAGTTGGTCCTTGTTTACTCAAGGATATCAACTACAGCAAGAGTGGAACGGAATTACTGAATATAAAATTGGCGATGTTGTTCGTGTAAGCGGACAATTATTTGTTGCTATTGCAGATAGTCTGAACCAAAGACCAACAGCAGTTGTTATCAATACAACTTATGTAGCTTCGGGTAGTTCAGGCACCCAAGTTAATCTTGCATCTTCTTCTGGTATAGTTCCAGGCATGTTTATTAAAGGTGCAGGTTTTGGTCGCGGACAAATTGTTAGATCTGTTGGAACTAATCAAGTAACTATTAATGAAAATTCTGATGGTGTTTTAGTCGACGGTCAAAATTTATCATTTACCGGAATAAACTATACCTACTGGAAAATGATAGTTCCAGGAACTACGTGGAAATTTAAATGGTCGTTGTCCACGGTCTATCACGTTGGCGACATAGCTATGTGGAAAAATGCCAGCTATAAGTGCGTGCAATACCACACATCAGCTGTACTTAACAGACCTGATAACGACACAACTAATCAGTTCTGGGTATTGTTTTTACAAAATGATGTTTACAATGCCATGAACGAACCTGGCGAAATGGTTAGCTTCTTGGGCGGATCTAGCGTTGCTATTCCTATAGGGCCTGAGTCAAATATTTTAAAATCAGTTAACGAATTTCCAACTTGGTCGTCAATTTTTATTACCCCTAACGTATTCTACGTTGCTACTAACGGCATCGATGCACCTGATAGAGGAACCACATGGGATATTCCATGGAGAACTATCAAATATGCTTGTGATAGAGTAAGAGCTGGTTTTTATAACCAAAGCGCCAAATATCTTATTGACCAAAACAAAGAATTTATTGTAACAGAAGCCTACGAATGGATGAAATATCAACGTGCTAACAATATTGCACCGTTTTCTTCTTCGCAACCTTTAATGAGCGAATATAAAACAAAAAGAGATTCGCGATATACTATTGACGCACTGGTGTATGATCTATCAAGAGGCGGAACAAGCCAGACTGTTGGTAATACACTAACCTATTTTGATTTAATTTCTGGAAATAAATTTACTACTCCTGGTGTAGCAGCTGGAATTACACAATTTACAGCAGTAGTAAATTACCTTTTTAGCGTAACACAAGATGTGTTGGCTAATGACGCACCTACAACAAATTACCAAATTGAAAACAAGACATGGAGTGCAACCACAAACTACGTAATCAACGAAGTAGTATTCTATGATGAAGTGTGGTACAAGAGCATAGACAATAGTAATAGCAATAATCAACCAGATTTGTCTCCCTTATTCTGGGAAGTGACAACACAACCTACAGGTATTATTGAACAAGTTATCGATACTGATTATACAGCTGAAGGTGCTGCTATTTCTAAGACATCTTCCTTACAAAATATTATTGTAACAGCCTTTACAACAGGACTAGTTTCAAGTATACCTAGAGCAAACGATAATGTTACCGTAACAATACAGGTAAAATCTGGAACTTATGACGAAGAAATTCCTATCATCGTTCCAGCAAACGTATCTATCGTCGGCGACGAACTTCGCGGAGTAACTGTACGACCAGCTAACGGTGTTAATTTACTTGCAACAAGAACTATTGGCGGCGGCGTCAATACTATACATGTTGGTTCAACAACAAATATGTCAGATGGAACTCGTGTGCAGTTTGTATCTCTAAATCCTGTAAGTAGTGCCTCTGGAATTACTTACATCAATACTGTTTTTGGAAATCTAGTATCAGGAAGAAACTACTATGTCATCGGTTCTTCAGTAACTCCAACATCATTTAAGGTAAGAGTGTTTGGTGATTCTTTAGCAACTGTTGCTTTGGGTACTGCCGGTTCTGGTTATAGCCAAGGCTTGTCTGCTGTAGTTTCTGCACCAGACACAGAAGGAGGGTATACTGCAATAGTAAGTCCTGTAGTTGATGCCAACACAGGTAGCGTTTTAAGTTATACAGTAACAAACCCCGGAGCTGGATATACATCTGCTCCTACAGTTACAATTCAAAAGCCAACTAATGCCACAGCAAATTATCTATTAGATGGTGAAACTGCTGATAAAATTGTAGTAGATTCTATTTTGAATACAATTTATTACGGAATGGAAGTTTCTGGAACTGGTATTACAAGTAATCAATTGGTTATCAATATTGAAGAGAACACGCCCCAGTTTGCGCAAACAACTATAACCTTAAGCGCCGCAGTAGATTCTGCACCTAGCGGTACAATTACATTCAGCGATGCTGGATCAGGCGCAGTCCCGGGAGTTAGCACTATTAGTCAGCAAGGCGTTGCCGTTAATTTGACTACTGAAAACGGATTCATGTATGTTTATGGTGGTGGTGCCCTCGGCGATATGTTTAGACTACGCAACGGAACTACTATGCGTAACATGACATTCAGTGGAATGTTAGGTACATTATCTGACGAAAACACTTATGGAACACGTCGACCAACCGGCGGCAGTTGCACCGCTCTTGATCCAGGAACAGGTCCAGATGATACCAGTGCTTGGATTATCAGAAAGAGCCCGTACATACAGAACTGTACAAATTTTGGAGTAGGAGCAGTTGGATTAAAAGTCGACTCTACTATTCATAATGGAGGACAGCACTCTGTTGTATGTAATGACTTTACACAGGTTCTAAGTGACGGCGTTGGAGTATGGGTGTACGGAGGAGAAGCATTAGTTGAAGCGGTATCTGTGTTTGCTTATTTCTGTTATGCAGGATACTTATCAGAAAACGGTGGTAGAAGTCGTGCGACGAACGGTAATAGTTCATACGGTGAGTACGGAGTGTTGTCAGAAGGGTTTGACCCAGCAGAAACACCTACAACCGGCGCAGTCGATAACAGATCACAGCAGGCATCTGCTGCTGCTGTAAGCTCATTCGGCTCTAATGCACAGATTTTAAAAGTACAGTATACAAACTCAGGAAGCGAATATAATATTCCTGTAACTAACTTACTCAAATATACAAATAATTTCTTAGGCGCCAACTGGACCAACGATGGAAATGTGATTTTGTTCCAAAATTCAGTATCACCATTTGGAGTCTCAGAAGCATGGACCTTATTAGGAAATACTAGTATTACAGATACAAGTTACATCTACCAAAACTTAACAATACCTGCAAGTGGAAAAGTCTATACAAACGTTGCTGGTGCAAATCTTACTGGTTCTGGTATAGGAGCAACATTTGATATTACTACAACACCTAGCGGTTATCTTGTAACTGTTAATAATCAAGGATCTGGATATGTTCAAGGAAACACAATATTAATTACCGGTAATACATTTGGTGGCATAACTGGTGTTAATGACTTAACAATCACCGTTGCAACAGTACAACCACCAAGTTCTGTATTAACAGTTACATCTGTAGGTGTTATACCAAGCGGAACCATACAATATTATACTATGAGCGTATATGCCAAACCGGGTACTGCAAGCAGCTTTGATTTATATGCTATATACAGCGGATCCACTACGGCAATTAGTTCAGTAAATTATAATTGGGCGACTGGTGCAATCACAAGTTCTAGTGTTGATGGTATTGGTACAATACCATCATTAGTAAAAGCTACACCTGTAAATGTAAACGGCTGGTATCGTTTTAGTTTTGGAGTGTATGACGTTACCGGTCTTAATACCAACTTACAATTTAGAATTTACCCCAGAGGAAGAAATGGAGTATCTGGAACGACAATTTTCTATGGAACACAGGTCGAAGTTGGTAACTGGGCTATTACAAACTATTACTTAGAAAATAGTACAACAAATACCTACGAAGCTTATGCAAATTATCGAGTAACCGGCGCGGGTTCAGGAGCCGAGTTGGTTGGTAATGAGATTAGATCTCAGGCTATATATCAAACTATCATCACAGAAACTGGAGCTGGATTTGTCACAGCAAACAATAATGCACAAGGCGGCAACAGCGGCACCGGTTATCTTACACTAGCACAGTCGGATGTAGCCACAGCAAATACTTATGTTGGGATGAGATTATTAGTTACTAGCGGTCTTGGAGCTGGCCAGTATGGCTATATTTCTAGTTTTAACCCGGTTAATAAAGATGCCTATGTATTAAAAGAATCATTCACACCTTTGCTTATTAACGAAACTGCTTCCGGCACAAATAGGTTTACTCTAGGTACTGGCGAAGATGTTAATACTCTGTATGTCAATCAGCCTGTACAGTTTATTCCAAAGTTTTTTACAACTACAGTAACAGCTATAAGTCAAAATCAAATTACAGCTACACAAACTATTGGCGGACTCAGCAATACAATTACTGTTACTAGTACCGCTCAATTAGCTGTTAATATGCCTATTAGTTTTACAGGTACTACATTTGGACAAATTACTGCTGGATTTACATATTATGTTGCTGCTATTGTTGACGAAACTAAGATACAAATTTCTACCACCTTTGGCGGCGTGATTTGGACACTAGTCAGTGCGACAGGATCAATGGCTTTAAATTATCCTGCAAATACTGGTTACTTAACAGGTTCTACAACTAATATGTTTCCGAATTTTGCTATTCAGTTTACTGGTACTACAATCGGAACTTCTATTACGGTGGGAACTTATTATTATGTTAACGATGTTATCAATAGCAATACGTTTACAATATCTTCTTCCTTGATAACCATAGCTATTACTAATACAACAACTGGTACTAATTTAATTACGCTATCTGGTTTGCCTGATACAGCATCTCTGCTTCCGTTAAACCCAATTTATTTTAATGGAACTGGTTTTGGAAACCTTTCACCGGTAACCAAGTATTATATTAGTAACAGACCTAATTCAACACAGTTTACTGTTTCGACAACTTTAATTAACACAACTGCTACTGCAACACAGACTGGTAGTAATCTAATTACAGTTGCATCAACGGCAGGATTTGTGTTAAACAACCCTGTATTGTTCACCGGAACTACATTTGGAGGGCTTGTTGCCGAACAAGTGTATTACATTTCTGTTATTAACAACTTAACTTCATTTACAGTTAGTTTAGTTCCAGGCGGCCCTTCTGTAACGTTGAATACTGCTACAGGAAATATTATTTGTAGAACAACTGGAAACGATGTTACATTGACTACCGCAACCGGATCAATGACTGGTACAACCACATCTACTAAACTGTTATTAGATGGCGGCACAGGTAGTATGGTAGGAACATTCTCAACTCCGTTGTTTGGAGGCATTTCTTCAGCAACAACTTACTATGTTAGAACTATAACTACTGGAGCAACTAATTATTTTACAGTGACTAGTACTTCTGGCGGAGCAACTGATGTAACATTGTCAGGAGCTACAGGCTATATGCAGGTAGCACAAGTTGGTTGGGATAATATCAACTCTGGTACTCCAGATACTCCTCTATTTGATTCGACCAGTACTTATTTTATTGAACCGAGACTAACATTTAGCGAACCTTCGTTTAATCAATCATCTGTTGTCAACTTAGGTGGCGCCGGCAATACAGTTTATAACTCAATAGCCTACGGAAACGGTTATTTTTATGTGTCAGCCAACTCGGGAAATAATCTAGTAAGAACACAAAATGGATCAAGTTATACTTCTATCACGCTACCCACTTCAGCTCTTTGGACCTCAGTAGCTGTAGGAAATAGTTTTGTCGTGTTAATTAGCTTTAGCGGCACTGGAACTGGATCACAAGTACTGTACTCAAATAGTGACGGAAACAGTTGGCTAACATCAACACTACCAAGTCTAAGCGGTTGGACAGAATTAGCCTACGGAAATGGAAAATTTGTTGCTTTATCAAGCGGCGCTGCTTATTATGACTTAGCTACAACTAACGTCACTAGTAGCGGGTCAGGTTGCAGAGTTACTGTTAGAAGATTTGGTACTACGTATAGAGTAGTTGTGACCACACCAGGTACTAGTTATGCTGTTGCCGATACTATCAGAATTCTTGGAACTAGCCTCGGCGGTGCATCTCCTGCAAATGATTTAACACTACTTGTCGATAGTGTTCTTGCAGGTGGTGTTGCTGCTGTTTCTATCTCTTCAGGAACAGCAGTTGCAGGCAGTGGATCACAGCCTGCTTATTCTTCAAATTTTGGTGCAACATGGACTTTAGGGTCTGGAATAAGCCAGCTAGCATGGTCTAGCGTTACTTACGGACTAGGTAAGTTTGTTGCTATAGCAGATAACTCTCGAAACGTAGCAACTAGTACAGACGGAATAACATGGACTGTGACTAGTAATGCCCTACCAGTGAGTTCTACTTGGTCGGCGGTTACATACGGAAATAATAAATTTGTTGCTGTTTCTAGTACAGGCACAAATCCGGCTTATAGTTTAGACGGAATAACTTGGTATGCTTCTCCTTACACTATAACAGCTACTACAGTTAGTTATGGACAGGGTGTCTATGTTGCATTTAACGATAATAGTGCCCAAGGATATACTAGTGAAGACGGGATTTTGTGGAAGACAAGAAGTATTGCTACAACCGGGCTAGGTTTAGTATCAACTTTTGGTATTCCGACATCGTCTAATGTTGGTACTTTTATTTCCGTATCCAGAACCGGCTTCTCAACTAACACATTTGCAGGTTGCCGAGCACAAGGAAGGCCCAATGTCTATAACTCAGAAATTATTTCAGTAACATTATGGGAGCCAGGTTCGAATTATTCTGGTGTTCCGACGGTTACCTATACTGATCCAAATAATAGTGCCGACGCAACCTTGCTAACACGCTTAGGATCTGGATCATTGGGCGGCCCAACATTTATTTCAAGAGGTGTAAATTACAATACGACTTCTACTGCTATTACAATTGCTGGCGCGGGTTATGCCGATAACTATCAAATTGGAACAACTCTTTACGCTAAAAATGTAACCAAGCTACCTACGCCAGGATCAAATTTACAATTTATTGGTGCAAATACACAGATTTATAAAGTTACAAGCGCAACAGCGTTATACGGAACTACTGCTCCTTTAATTACTGCTCAACTTACTATAAGTCCTGCACTGACAACAGATACAACACCTGAACACACAACAAACTTTACAGTTAGAGAAAAGTATAGTCAGGTACGACTAACAAATCATGACTTTTTAAATATTGGTTTTGGTAATACATATCAGTCTAACTACCCCGGTTTCCCAATAGACACCAACTTAAACCAGTCTAACTATACTGTTGAAAGTAATAATGGCCGTGTATTCTACAGCTCAACAGACCAAGACGGTAACTTTAGCGTTGGTGGACTGTTTGGTGTCGAACAGGCTACAGGTATTGTTACATTGAGTGCAAGCCAATTTGGACTAACAGGTCTGAGCCAATTGAAACTTGGTGGTGTTAGCGTAGGTAATAATCAGGTTATTATTACAGCATTTAGTACAGATACTTCTTTCCTTGCTAATAGTAATAGTATTATTCCTACACAAAGAGCTATTAAATCATACTTAGCTGGTCGTTTAAGTCAGGGTGGCGCAAATACATTTACTGGACAACTTACTGCTGGTACAGTTGTTGTTGGCGGCCCGGATAAAATAACAAGCACAATTGCAGAAGGACAGGCTGGTTGGCAAGTTCGTATGCTGAACAAGGTTAATATTACAGGACAATTTGCCGGCGTTGACGGCGATTTACCAGCAATGCAGTTCTTTATAAGAAACGGCACTAGCAAAGGTTTTAACGGAAGAAATTTCCAATAAGTAGCATATTTTAAGCTATGATAAATATTATGTCAAAGGAATGAAATAAAATGGCAGAATTTAAATTAGGTAGAATTCGATTTGTATGGCAAGGTGCATGGACCACCGGACAAACTTACGCTATCGACGATGTAATTAGCAAAGGTGGTAAGAGCTATATCTGCGTTGTAAATCACGTAGCCAGCGCACACTTCGCCACAGATCTACAAGCCATTCCTACTAAATGGAACGTTGTTGCTGATGGTACAACATGGAGAGGTGACTGGGAACCAAACGAGGAATACGATGCTGGCGACCAAGTCAAATATGGCGGTATTGTTTACATCTGCGATGCTCCGCATAGTTCTGCTGGTTTAACACCTACTACAGTTAGTGCTACAGGTCTTTCACTAAACGCAGGAAAAGCAACAGTAACATTTGCCACAGTTACTCCATCACCATTCCCAGTAGGCTCAAAAATTACAATATCTGGAATGGATCCTGCGGCATACAATGGAGAACACACAGTTACTGCTTCAACAACATCCAGCGTAACTTTTGCTACTCCTTTCACTGCTCCTTATGTTAGCGGCGGAGATGTTTACACCTTTGGTGGATTAGAAGCAAGTCAGGATTTATGGACACCGTTTGCAGAAGCATTTAATTATAGAGGCTCGTGGAGCACTGGTACACGTTATGCTCTCAACGACTTTGTTTCTTACGGCGGATTTGTTTACATTTGCGCAGTACCTCACGTAAGTGCAGCTACAGTTTCTAATGGGCTTGAAGCAGATCAAAATAAATGGGAAATATTTAATCAGGGAATTATATACCTAGGAAACTGGAGTGGATCTAGTGTAAGGTATAAAATAAATGATGTAGTAAAATACGGTGCAGGTACATGGATTTGTACAACACACCACACATCCAGTGCAACTTTTGACATTACAAAATGGTCACAGTTTACTGAAGGTTTTGAATTTGAAAATAGTTGGAATAGCACAACAACATATCAGATAGGCGATACAGTTACCTATGGTGGTTACAGCTATATTGCTAAAACAAATAACATTAACAAACAACCAACCACTAATCCTAGTGATTGGGATGTATTTACTACTGGATTTAACTTCCGTAGCGAGTGGGATGTTGCTACTGCCTATAAAGTAGGAGATGCAGTAAGATTACACGGTTATACCTACGTTGCTTCGGCAGACAATACAGGAGAAGAACCTCCAAATGCTTCTTATTGGAGTCGTTTAAACAGTGGGTTTTTCTGGACAAACAATCCTCAAACCTATACTGGATTAACAGGCACTAACGTATCGGGTGTTGGTGTAGGAGCACAATTTGATGTTGTAAGATCAGGAACAGTTTATTCTGTATCTTTAGTAGCTGGGCAAGAAGGAACAGGTTATGCTGCTACTAATGTGATTAAGATTTTAGGATCTGCGCTTGGAGGCATTACACCAGCTAACGATTTGTTAATTACGGTCACTGCAATCAACGTCGGCGGCTCAATTGATACATTTACCTGGAGCGGTCGTAGTGCAACATGGAATAGCGGAACTGTTTATGTCCTTGGGGATGTTGTATTATTTGGTGGAAATAGCTATGTTTGCGTAGTAGCACATACTGCTGCAACTGGAAACAGACCAGATAACGATATCACAGCTTCTTATTGGAATGTTTTAACTATTGGTTCTGAAGTTAATGTCTTAACAACAACAGGAGACATGATCTATTACGGCGCTAACGGTCCAACAAGATTACCAGTTGGCGTAGATGGACAGATTCTTCGTAGTACAGACGGTTTCCCTGCTTGGGCAAACTATGGTCTAATTAACAATTTAGTTTATGTAGGCCCTTTAGGCCGCGACGAACCTGCTCCTGCCAGCGGATTAACCATTGATAAACCATGGAAAACTGTTCGTTATGCATGTAAACAAATTGAGGAAGGTTATTTAAATCCTCAAGCTAAACATTTATTACAAAAAAATAAACAGTTTATCTTAAAAGAAGTAGACAACTACTTATACTATACTTGCCAAACAACAATTACATCACACGATAACGGCACTTACGAATTTACTTGCAATTCTACAGCAGGACTAAATGTCAATATGCCTATCGTTTTTAGCGGAACTGCACTTGGCGGTATTACGCTAGGCACAGTTTATTATGTTAAAACTATTGTAAGCAATACTGCATTTACTATTAGTAATACTTTTGGTGGTGTTGTAAGAGCACTAACGGGTTCTGCTACTGGAACAATGACTGGTAGACTAGATTATGATAGAACAAAAACAGAACGCGATACTGGAATTATTTACGATGCTATCATTTATGACCTAACTCGAGGCGGAACTAATAAGTCTGTTGCTGCTGGCAGAGCATATTTTACCACAGCCGGTAATGCGTTTATAAACGCAACTACACGCTACAGAATTACAAATTTTGTCCAGGCCCATGTATACCTTAAAACATTGCTAGGTAATGTTTTATCAAATACGGCTCCTTCAAATAATTACCAATCGTTAAACGGTATTAGTTTAGCAAATCGTGCTCAGCAGATTATTGATGGCGCATTTACTGCCGAGACAACTGCATTGGCACAATTGTCAGGGTTAGTTGATTTAATTGATGCGGCACTAAATCAAGGTTCTGCTACAGCATTACCAACATCAACTAAGCCTAATACCACTATAATGATTAAGACAGGCACATATAACGAAATTCTTCCAATTTATGTTCCTGAATTTACAGCATTAGTCGGTGATGAATTAAGAACTAGCGTTGTACAACCAGCGGCTCCAATATCTATTTTAGCTAGTGATAAATCAAAAACTATCTCTGCTATCAATCATGTAAAATCATTGCTACCAGATATAATTTCAAATACTAGCGTAACTCCAACACTAGGAAATGACGAAGATCAAATTACAACCCTGCCAATGGGGTCTGCCGGAAGTAGTGCAGCAGCCGCAGCAATCGAAAAATCTACACAAGTAGTTTATGATATTTTAGCATCGGGTCTGACAGCAATACCTACATTAGTAATGCCCGACCCAACTAACTATAACACTACTCTTGTACATACTGCATATGCAACAACTGGTAATGCTACTGGAAATACACTAAGTTATGGTGATGCTAGAGCACAAGTGTTACAGAATTATGCTTTTATTAAAGCTGAAATTAGTGCATGGTTAGCTGATCCTACTAATGGGTACGATACTATTTGGAACGGTTTTACAGCCGCACAAAAAGCATCATGTCTTGAAGACATAGGATTTATTTTAGATGCAGTAAGACACGACGTAACATACGGCGGTAATAGGCAAAGTTTAATTGCAGGTAGTGCATATTTTTCTAATAATATCTTAGTAATTCCTTTGGCAACAAAACCTGCAGAATTGGCAGGTCTAACAAGACTAAAAGTAATTGTAGGACAGATTGCAAATAAATTATCTGTAACTGTTAGCCCAGGAAATACTGAAACACAAGTTACAACAGGAACTGTTGGACTCGGTGGTCCGTTTGCTGGAACATTTATGCAGGATCGTATTCAAAACGTTATTGACTATATTAATAACGGTGTTGCTCCTGCAAGTATTTCTCCGTGTTATTCATGGACTTCTCCAAGTTTACAAACAGCATTCGATGCGTTAACAAATACAAAAGCAGAAATTCAGTCAGATGCAACTGCTTGGATTAAGAAATTCTATCAAGAAGTTTCTTTTGATACTGCATTATCGACTCGAGATGCAGGATTAATTGTTGATGCAATTAGCTACGATATGCTACTAGGAACCAACTTTAACTCAATTAAAGCTGGCATGGCATACTATAGGCCAACTACGTCTGCCGAATATGTAATTTCTGCACAGAAAGATGCATGCCTAGGAGCAATACATTTTATAAAGTATAAAGCAGCGGCAATAGCAACAACTGGTGCTACAGCACAAGCTCAAAAAATTCTAACAGATGTAACAAAGTATATCAAAGGCGGCGCAGTAGTTGATTTTGCATGGCCAAACCCATCAAACATTAATAGCGGTTTTGCAGCCGCAGAAACTTTAATTAACGATAATAAAGAATTTATTAAATCAGAAATTATTGCTTATCTAGGTTCTGCATATCCTTCGCTTGTTTACAGTCCTGCAAAATGTTCAGAAGATGTGGGTTACATTGTTGATGCACTAGTTTATGATTTAAAATATGGCGGAACATATGCCAGTAAAATGGCAGGTAAAGCATATTATTCTTTTGGCACATTGCAAGTTTACTCTAGTGAAAAAACAGCAACTCTTGCAGCTTATACATACCTAAAAGCTCTCGTGCAAGCTATTGCAGTTGATTCTACAACTGTAACTGGTTATGCATCAAGCCCGTACCAAGCAACAGTTTCACAAACTAGAAAAGATGTATTGCAGACTAATGGTTCAGCAGGCGCCGCAACACAACTTGGCGTACTTGTGGACATTATTACTAATATTATTGATTTAGGTGATACAACTGGTGTTCCTACTGTTACTATTACAACTATAGCCGGCGGAACAACTTTAACAACAGGATCAGCTCACGGACTGAAAGTTGGTGATACAATTGTTCCGCAAACATCTGGAAACGGTCTAGTTGCCGGATCGACTTATTATGTTGTTAGCACCCCGTTAACTACTACTTTAACTATTTCAAATAGTTTTAGCGGAACACCTATTACTACATTAACAAACGGTACATTGTTAACTATCGCAGCAGAAAAAACAATCGTGCCTACATTTAGCCAGGTAAGTTCTACTGCTACAAATGCGTTTATTACACTAAATGGTACACTTACAACCATTAAAGGAAGTATCAGTTCTTTTATAACAACAAACTATCCAACACTAGTTTATAACTCAGCGACCTGCTTAAGAGATATTGGCTATGTTGTTGACTCAATCGGCTACGATTTTATGCTAGGAAGCAATTTCCAAACAGTAAAAGCAGCAATGAGTTATTACAGAGCCCAAGCTTCGAAAGTTGTTGGAGAACAAAAACGAGCAACTGTAGCTACTTTTAGGTATCTAAGAACTTTAATTTCTACTTCTTTAATTAACTACCCAACGCAAAAAGCTCAAGCTAGATCACTAATGGCTGCATTTATTAAGATTGTAGATCAAGGAATTAGTGATGTTGTTGAAACGTATGGTACAGTAACTTATAACAACACATTAAGTATAATCAAAGGCGCTGAAATTCTAAGAGCCAACGCTGATTTCTTAGCAGCAGAAGCTTCTGCTTATGTAACAGAAAGTTATGGTGGATCAGTTTCTAGTATTGGAATTTCTTCCATAGTAACTACCGTGCCGCATAATTTATCAGTAAATGATCCTGTGGTGTTTACGGGTGTAAGTGATGGTGGAGTTTCTATCTCAACAACATATTATGTTGTTAATACTCCTAGTAATGTTGCATTTAATGTTTCAACAACACTAGGCGGAACACCAATTACTCTAAGCGTAGCCTCAACACCGACGTTAACAGTTCGCTATAAATTCGATGCTACACTATGTCAGCGAGACATGAAAGAATTTGTTCTAGCACTTGTTTACGATTTACAATGGACTGGAAATTATAAATCATTACGTGCGGCAAGACTTTACAAAAATGCAGTCGAAGGATCTGCACTATCTGACATGTTCTATGTAAGAAATGCCTGCGGAGTTCGTAACATGACTGTCAACGGATTAAACGGAGACTTGACAGAAGAAAACGATTACGGTACAAAACGTCCAACTGCTGGTGCGTATACTAGTTTGGATCCAGGATTTGGACCTAACGACAGCGCAGCTTGGGTATTAGAAAGAAGCTGTTACTGCCAGAACGTTTCATTATTTGGAACAGGCTGTACCGGCATGAAGATTGACGGTGCAATACACGCTGGCGGCAATCGTTCTATTGTTGCTAACGATTATACAACAATCTTATCAGATGGTATCGGTGTATGGTGTACTGGCGCACAGTCACTGACTGAATTAGTTTCAGTGTTCTGCTACTATAGTTATTCAGGCTATCTAGCAGAGTTGGGCGGACGTATGCGTGCTACTAACGGTAACAGCTCGTACGGTGTTTACGGTGTTATTGCAGAAGGTACAGACAGTACTGAAATTCCATTATATGCAAATCTTGATAATAGATCTGCAGGCGCAGTGGTACAAAACGTTGTCACAGACGGTATTAACAAAGTTTTACGCTTTGAATATCTAAATGCCGGCCAATCATATACCAACGTAGACGTAGCAGTTAGTGGTAGTGGATTTAACGTAGTAGCTGTTGGAGATGAATTCAGAGACGACGCTGTTTATGAAACAAGACTAATTGATAAGAATGACGGTAACGGCTATGGAGGTCAAAATTACGGCACAGCTATCAATGCAGCCCAAGGCGGCGATCTGGCAAATATTACTATCAGTGCAACCGATACAGCATTAAGTACTGCTTATGTTGGTATGAGAGTACACATAACAGCTGGTTCAGGTGTGGGCCAATATGCAAATATTTTAGACTACAGCAATGGTTCTAAAGTAGCTAAGGTATATAAAGATAGCTTTACTCCATTAACAATTACCAACACAACGGTTACCACAAATGTAATTACAGTTGCAAGTACTGGTACGTTATATGTTAATCAGCAAATCTATCTCGGCGGAGCAATTGGCGGATTAACTGCTAATACACTATACTATGTTACTGCAATTAGTAGTGCTACTCAATTTACAGTATCAACATCGCAAGGCGGTTCGTCTCCAACCTTGTCAACAGCAACAGGTTCTGTAGCGTTGTACGAAGCAGGTTGGGATCACGTTGTTCCAGGAACACCGCTAGTTACACCACTTGATTTGACAACAACTTATGTTATCGAACCTCGTATTAACTATACTGCTCCAGGTTATACTGCTACTGCAAGAACTTTAAGTGCAACAACTACATGGGGCTCAGTGACTTATGCTAACAACAGATTTATAGCATTAGCTACTGGTGGAACAGCAACTTCATATAGTACAAACGGAACAACCTGGGCAGCAGGTGGCACGTTACCAAGTAGCGGTGCTTGGATTCATCCAGTGTACGGCGGCGGTTCAGGCGCTACTGCTACTGCTACTGTAGGCGGCTTGGGTGGAACAGGCGCTGTACTAGTTGCTAATTTAGGTGCTGCAAACTCAACAGGTGCAGCCGCAGGAGATCAGGTAGCTAGTATCACTGTTGTTAACGGCGGTTTTGGTTACACTAGCCCACCAACTATTGTGTTCACTAGTGCAACTGGATCTAATGCTGTTGGCGTAGCCAAAGTATTGAATGGATCGATAACCAGTGTTAGTGTCGAATCAGCCGATGGCGGAAGTTACGGATCTGGTTATTTAACAGCACCTACTGTTGCCGCAGTTACTGACAGAGTTACTTACGTAACTGTTAATACTTACGGTAGGAATTATCTAGTTCCTCCAACAGTTACATTCAGTGGAGGCGGCGCAACAAGTCAAGCAACAGCAACGGCTGTACTGACTACTAGTACAAACGGTGTATACCAGATTAATATCACCGATGGGGGATCTGGTTATACTAGTGTTCCAACGGTAACTATTACTGATACTACTGCCGCATATGTGACAATGATTCCAGGAACTACAAATACTGCATACTTACTATCAAGTTCTGCGGTAGGCGCTAACTGGACTGCTGGCGGTGCGTTACCTGCAGGAACTTTTGCTGACACAGCATATGGTGGCGGCATTTATGTTGCGGTTGGAGGAACTGCCAGCGCAGCAAGTACAGGTAGTATAGTTTCTAACTGGGTATCAAGAACAATTCCGACACTGGGTTCTGGAACATATAGTGCTGTAGAATACGGCGGAGTTACATTTGTTGCAATTAGTACTGGAAATACTGCTACTGCTATTAGTACTAATGGATCAAGTTGGACAGCAGGTGGCGCATTGCCAGCAAGTACAACTTGGAACAGTATTGCTTACGGTAACGGAAGATTTGTTGCTCTTGCTGCAACAGGCCGCGTGGCCTATAGTTTAGATTTTGGTACAACTTGGTATGCAGTTAACACAGCAACTGGTACTACAACTAGTGTATTAAGCTCTAGTCTAACCTGGAGCCGTATAAGTTACGGACAAGGATTATTCTTTGCTATTGCATCAGGTACAAATATCTGCGCTACAAGCCCAGACGGAATTACATGGACAGTTCGTGCAATGCCTAGTTCTAGTGCATGGAGCGGAATTGCATTTGGTAATCCAAGTAAAAATCCTATTTGGGTAGCAGTCAGTTCTACAAGCGGCCAAATTGCAGCTTCTATGAGAACAGGCGCTCAAGCACTGGGTAGAATTAGAGCCCAATCGGGAATTATACAAGAAATTCGTATGTCCGAACCTGGTTCTGGTTATCCTTATGGAACTATAACAGCTACGACTGCAACTACAAATCTAATAACTGCTGATAATACCATTAACCTTGTTGATAGCCAGCCAGTTGAATTCGTAGGTTTAGATAGTTATGGGTTAACATCTGATGTGACATATTATGTTATTGGTTCAACTATAACCAGTACACAGTTTAAAGTAAGTGCTACACCAGGTAGTGCAACTGCAATTATTTTAACTACAGGTACTGGCTTGTCAGGGTCATATAAGGCTGCACCAATACAGACTATTATTGACCCTAATGATACCGTTGCTGCTCCAATTAGGGCAAGAATGGGAGACGGAGTACTAGGCAACCCAACCTTTACAAACAGGGGTAGTTTAAATACTACTGCAACAGCCTTGTTAACAGGCGACGGTCGTGCTGATTTCTATCAGGCAAGTAACTTTATTGCAGTTACAAACTTGTTTGAAATACCAAAGGCAGGTTCTAACGTTGCATTTGCAAGTATACCGGGTGAATACTATAAGTTAGTTACAATTAGCAATATTCTTTCTATGGCTCCTACAGGGGATGGAAATTATACTGCGGTATTCCAAATTAGCCCTGCACTAACTGTTTACAACGCACCAGGTTATTTGAACAGAATGACTATGACTATCAAGTACAGTCAGGTTCGTTTAACTGGACACGACTTCTTATACATTGGTACTGGAAACCAAGCCAGAACTAATTACCCATATGTTGACCCAAGTCTGGCAGACATCAACAAACAGACTTTAGCAACAAACGGCGGACGAGTATTCTTTACAAGTACCGACCAAGACGGTAACTTCAACGTCGGTAACTTGTTCGGAGTACAGCAGGCAACTGGTACAGCTACATTGAATGCTAACGCTTTCAACTTGTCTGGACTACAGTCCTTGCAGTTGAGCGGTTTGAGCTTGGGTGTTGGAAGTGCGACTATTACACAGTTTAGTACCGATCCGTACTTTACTGCTAACAGTGACAACATTTTACCAACGCAAAGAGCTATTAAGAGTTACATTACAGCCCAAATTGGTGGCGGTTTAAGCCAATTGAACGTAAATACACTAACGGCAGGTGTCGTGTATATTGCAAATAACACGATTTCTACCACAAGTGGCGGACAATTAAATGTGACAGCAAAAATGAATTTCACAGGCGGCATTGACGGAGCTCCCGTTGCCCTTGGGTTCTTTTTATCAAGATAAAATTGGAGAAATAAAACATGGCAACAGGAAGATTAGGCGTTTCGGCAATTCCAGCAACTACGCTAACTACAGTATATACTGTACCAACTGGATATTATACTGTACTGAATATCTCTTTAACAAATAGAAATACCACTGCGTGTACAATACGTGTAGCAATTTCTAGTACAGCGACACCCAACGCACAAGAGTATATTGAATACGATACAGTTATTGTGCCACTTGGAGTATTTGAGCGTACAGGTTTGGTACTAAATGCTGGACTAAATATTGTAGTATATTCAAGCGCAGCCAGTGTTGGCTGTACCGTTTATGGTATTGAAACTTCAACATCATAAGGATTAGGATAAAAAAATGGCACGTTATAATACAGTATCGTTATACTTAACAGTAACCGGTGCTACCACTTTTACATATGCGATAAATGGTAGCATTATTACAATGACCGGTACTCCAGGATATGCTGTTACAGTAGTAACACCAGCATATTCTCAAGGTTGGTCACAAACTTTTTACAATAACACAGGCGGGAATTGTACAATTACAACACCGTCAGGACAATTAATTGGTAACGGTTTTACTTCTGCTACAAGTCAAACAATTCCAACTAACTCTTCTTTCACATTAGTTTCTGATGGTGCTAACTACATTATTACCAACAACGAAGGTGGAAATATTACTCGAGTTGGTGGAACATTTAGTGGCGCTGTAAACTTAAATGGCGGATTTACTGCCAACGGTGGCCCAATTACAATGAACCCTAACGGTTCTAACGTTAGTATTACACCAGGTGGATCAGGAAGTATTACACTTACTTCCGGCGGCACCGGTACAATGAATAATATTAACATTGGTGCAACTACACGCGGAACAGGAGCATTTACAACGTTAGATGCAAACAGTACAACCACACTTACTGGCGCAATCACAGCAAACACTGGTACTAATGCTCAAAACTATACAACAACAGGTAGTGCAGCAATTAATTTAACTTCAGGTGGTACTGGTGATATTAATAATATCCGTATTGGTGCTACTACAAGGGCAGCTGGTAACTTTACAACTTTCCAAGCTAATGCACAATCAAACATTACTGCAAACATTGGCAGCAGCAGTACTGGTACTGGATCGTTAGTTATTACTGGCGGTTTAGGTGTAAGTGAAAATATTCGTGCAGGCGGCATTTTAAACGTTGCAAGTTCTGGAACATTTGGCGCTGGTATTAGTGCTACAACAGGTAGTTTTAGTAGTAACGTTACTGATAACAATAATCGTGTTTTAACCAGTGTAACAGTTAGTGCTGGCACTGGAATGAGCGGTGGCGGCACAATTAGCGGACCAAGTGGGTCTGTCACACTGACAAACGCTGGTGTTTTAAGTTTAGCTGGTACAACAAACCAGATTAGCGTAAGTGCAGGAACTGGTAATATTACACTTAGTTTGCCACAGAATATTAACAGTGGCGCAGCTCCAACATTTACCGCTACAAACTTTAGCGGTCTAGCGGCAAGCATGAATATCGGCGGGTGTGCATGTACAGCAGGCCGTTTGTTTAATGATAGTACAACACAGGCATTCCACTGGAACGGACAAACTGGACAGCCAACATGGCTATGGGGTGCAAACAGCGCAAGCGATGCGTATGTCTGGAACCCAAGTAACTTTAACGTTAACTGTTCTGTTTGTGCCAACACAACAGTTGCCTGCTGTATTCAAGGTGGAACATTAGCCGCAAACGTTACTGCTTCTAGCTTGACATCGCACGGTACATTGGGTTATTTACAAGTTAGCGGTCAATCAGCCCTATGCTGCCAATGTTTAGCTTGCGGCTGCGGATTTTGCATGTGCTTCCAATGTATTTGCGTTATATCAGCATTCAGCGTTGCTCCTCCTCCACCAGGTGCCTCATTATATGAAGGCGCACAGTCAAACCAAAATGGCGGATCACAGGCATACACATGGACAGCGCCTGCTGGTGTAAACTCTGTTAACGTAGCTGTTATTGGCGCTGGTGGTGGCGGCTATTATGGCTGGGCTGTTTGTGGCGGTGGCGGCGGTGGATTAACCTATGCTAACAGCGTTTCTGTATCTAGCGGAACAAGCTATACTGTACAAACCGGTAATGGTGGCTGCTGGAGCCAATCTGCAGGCGGATTTAGCTGCTTCCCAGGTATTGTAGGCGGTGGCGGTCACTGCGGTTGCTGTACCGGTTGCGGTTGTGTAGGCGGCCCAGGCGGCCCAGGAACTATTACATACCCTAACACCGCTGGTGGCGGTGGTGGCGGTGGTGGATACGGTCCAAATCAGTGCTGGTATAGCAATTCAGGTCATACTGGTTGCTTCGGCGGCGGTGGGTCAGCTGGTTCACACCATAGTTCGACATTTGGAACAGGTGGCGGTGGTGGTACCGGCATTTGCGCACAAGGTAACAACGGCGCATGCGGAAGCCCATATAACAGTCACTCTACAGGAACTGGCGGACAGTTTGGATCTAACGGAACTTGCGGACTTTCTGGCGAACCATGGGCTAACGGTCAAGGACACGGTTACAACTGCGGCGGCTTCTACGGTGGCGGTGGTGGCGGAGGCGGCACATCACACGGCGGCGGCTGGGGCGGCAAAGGAGCTGTTCGAATTGTTTGGCCAAACACCAGAACCTATCCTAACTCATCGGGTTAATTTGTAAATATAGAATAAATTGGAGTTATGAATGCAAAAACTTTACACATACATTGACGAAGACGGGTTGCCATCAGGGCCTCCGTTAATCGAAGAAAATGTAAGACATTTGTTTGCTATCGAGGATCCTAATACTAGAGTGTTAACATTTAACGAGTTAACACCTGGATTATTGTCATCTCAAGGCATTGTCGAAATTAAAAATGCCTTTCCACCAATAGTAGAAGAATGGGAAGAAGTTGCTCCGGGTGAAATTGTAAAAAATCCTGACGGTACTATCGAGCAAACTTGGATATTTACAGAAATTAGTCCTGCCGAAAAATATCGTCGCTGGATACACGGCCAACGACTACATAGATTTGTAACTAGTGATTGGACTCAAATGCCTGATGCACAGCTAAGTCCAGCAGACAAGCAAGCATGGGCAGAGTACAGACAAAAACTAAGAGATATGACAGATACTATCGATTTGACAAAACTTAAAAGTCATCTTGGAGTGCCTTGGCCAAAAGCTCCTTGGAACCCAGATGATAAGTGGGGCAGAGCGACTAATCCTTAATATCGCCGACTAATATCCAAGCGACACTAATACGTCGCGGAACAGAGGACTCCATATTTTTATGCGAGTCCTTTGACTTTAATATAACCCCAGCATTTTCTTTATGAGGAACTTTTATATTCTCAAATTCTGTTCCACCATCGCTATCATTAACGTAATAAATTAAAGTATGGTATCTAAAGTTTGAATGATCAGTATGCCATCCAATCGTCATGCCCGGCGTGTAAAAATTCAGTATACAGCGATTTAGTCTTTCAAATTTAAACCAATTTTTATTTTGATCTAGCCAACATTCAAGAACATAAACTAAAGAGTCGACACCAGAAAAATCAGAGTAGTTTCTTTCTTCGTCGAAAAGTAACTTAGCAAAACATGCCTTATCTATATCTTCATGATATCCGCCATTCCCAGGAAAATGCCAATCGACATACGGACTCAGTAGTTGATCTTTAGCTCTGATATGTAACCATTCAGGAACAAATTTATCAAATGTTTTTATCATAAAAATAATTATACCCTAATTTTTTATCCCACATAAGCCAATGATGCACGTTCCATCTGCCAATTGTATGTACAGGAGGCTCGTTCCCACCATTTTTTAAATGCGAATTAATAGTCGTTATAATATAATTCCATTTAGGGTTTGAATGTAGTTTTTGCTTTGCATTTTCTGCAGAATATTTCCAAAATGGAGAATCAAAAGTGCTACCGCCATGATAGATAAAATTTATAAACATTTCTAAATCTTTAGCAGCATCTAATAAATTTTCGTTTACTGTATTAATATTGCACTGACCGTAGACATAATCAACAAGATAACGTAGTGCAACTTCATAAAAGAATCCAGCTTGTCCCTCTAGCGGCTCAAAAAATAAAGCATTGTTACCATTTTTTAAAATTCTTCCGTCAAAAAATGTATTAGCATGGTAACTCTTAAATTTAAATTCTTTTAGTTCAGGATTTTCTAGCCCTGAAATAGTTTTAATATCCTCTACAGCCTCGTCTCGTGTAGTAATTTGATCATTATAAAGGTACCCCCACCCTTGACGTGATTGTAACGGTACTCCAAACATCCAACCATTTTTTGTTGCTTGGTTTATAGTAGAGTTCCAGGTTCCGGGTTGATTTACTATTCTTACTAAGGCACTATTAACTGTTGGGTTCTCGACAACATAATAGTCGGCCCAGTCTTCAGGATAGCCGCGGCAGTCGACTACGTAGTCGAACTGATGTTCCACGCCATCAACTATAACATCTACATAGGTTCCTTTGTTTTGTAAATTGTCAACATTTCCTTCTATTGTTTTAAACTGACTAGGGTATCTTTTTGTAAATCGATCAAAACAAAATTCTTTTAATTTAAAATTATTAAAATGTATCGAGTACAACGGGGAAGCTAAACTTGCATGAAAATCGTTCGCTCGCCAATTGCGCCAAGTTCCTCCAAGTTTAATTGTAGAGTCTAATTTATCAGCATCATCTAAAAATGTAAATCCAGTTGCTTCAAATAGTAACGTTGAAAATCCAGGCTGTGATGCTTCACCAACTCCTAATATCGGTGTAGTAGGATTGTAGATAGAAGTTACGGTACTATTTTTAGGACATAGCCATCTTAGAGCATGACACAGCGACATGATCCCAGCTGTACCGACTCCGATAACAGCTACTTTCATACAACTGTACCTTTCATTACCCAACTAACACTAATTCGTCTAGGAACAGTTGACGCTATTGGTCTATGTAGTGTATAAGAATCGAATAGTATTCCGGTATTCTCTGCATGAGCAAATTGTGAGTCTTTAAATTCAGTGCCGCCGTCGCTATCGTTGACATAATATAACAAACTATAGAGCCCGGGCATATTATATGTGTTATCAGTGTGCCACTCAGTTTGTTGTCCAGGAGTATAAAAATTCATTATACATCTGCCCACGGATTCTATTCGAAACCAATCTTTATTTCTTTCAGCCCAACTATCAAAGACGTAGGTTAATGATTCAACCTTATTCCAATTAGAGTAGTTGTTACTAAGGTTCAATGCGCATCTTCCAAAACATGCATATTTGATATCAGTGTCTAGTCCCCCAAACGTTGGAAAGTTCCAATCTAGCATGGGACTAAGCAATTGTTCTTTGGCCTTGGCATGTAACCACGGCTCGACAAATTCTGAAAAATGCTTAATCATCTATTCTTAGAAATAATAAGTTTGTTATATTCCGGCAAGAACAAATATTCAATGTCAGAATTAGTAAGAGTCCAAATAGCATCCTCGAGAGTTTCAACTAACGGCTCACCGCCGAGATTAAAACTAGTATTAAAAATAATAGGACATCCTGTTTGATTATAAAATTCTTTGATTAAATTATAATAATGATAGTTTTGTTCTTCTGTTACTGTTTGTATACGACAAGTGCCGTCTACGTGAATAATACTAGGAATCTTTTCCTCAATACCAGGTTGACAATTTACAGCGTACATCATAAACGGTGTGTCTTCCATACCTCGAAGGTCGAACCACTCATGCACATGTTCAGCTAAAATACTACCGGCAAAAGGTCTAAAATACTCTCTCCGTTTTACTTTGTTTACATAATCTTTACCATCGGCAAATCTTGGATCAAACAGTACTGATCTATTTCCTAGCGCACGTGGCCCGTTTTCACTAGATCCTTGGAATAGAGTTACAATATTCTTTTCTGTTAGTAACTTAACAACATCTGAGTATGTTGCATCTTTAATTTGTACACTGGCCTTTGTTACTTCATAGTTAATTTCGTCAGCTGTGTATGTTTTCTTTGGGCCAAGATATAAAGTTTTACCTTTTCTGACAGTATAATCATTTGTAAGTTTATGCCACCACATCAATGCAGCACCAATAGCAGTACCTGCATCGTTGCTTATCGGCTCTACATAAAAATTAATACCTTCTTTTTTCAGCTCAGTCAAATAATAATAATTAGCAACACAATTCAAACCGTATCCGCCGCTAAACACTACATTTTTATTTCCGCTTTTTTCAACAGCATATTTTATTAGCTTTAACGATTGCTCTTGCGTCTGCGTTTGACAGGCGTAAGCCAGATCTCTTCTGTTATCTAAGTACGTAATATCTGAAGCTTCGTGACTGTTTAAATAGTCAAATAGCCCATGATTGACTACTGCACCATTTGGATATGTTGGTACAATGAGATTTCTATTCGAGACTGGCCGGACACTAGACTCGTCGAATAACGAAGGAATTTTTTCTGTCTTATTGCCATAAGGAAATAGTCCCATAGTCTTGCCTGCTTCGATCGGGCTCCATCCACAGTACTGTGTTACGGCTTCATAAACTTTTGTAATACCTGCGCGATCTGTGATAAACGCTTCGTGCGTCTTGCCAGGCTCGTCATACATTGTACTATCGAAATTTTTAACTAACATGCCAGCACTAGGACCACGTAGGCCAATATGTTTGTATAGAGTTGTAAAATTACTAGGGTAAGAACAATCGTAAAGACTTTCTGTTTCCCAACCGATTACTGCTTCATTATTAACACTTAGTGGTAAAAATGTTCCAGCGCCGTCTACAATAACAGCAACAGCATTATCAAACCCGCTACGATAAAATGCACAAGCAGCATGTAACTTATGGTGTATATGGCTAAGATCGATTACTTGGGGGTGTTTATAAATGTTTTCTTTACGGTCAATTAATCCTAGCTTTCGTGCTAAACCTGTGTACACATTATCGCCTGTAAAATCAACTTTGCCCGCAGTATCATCCAATGTTTGTGTATGTGCAACAACAAGATAATCCAATTTGTCAGTATACTCTAAAATTTTTATCATAGAGGCAAACGGCCCGCCGTCGTATTTGTGTCGACTCAGACGCTCTTCTTCGATGCTAAAAATAATTTCCCCGTCCTTTAATAGGCACACACTAGCGTTATGCCCTCTTGTAATAGCTGCAATCCATATTGATTTTTTCATAGTTTTATTTTAAAATTAAATCTGCACCTGTATATTGAGTTTTGATATTGCCTCTAATAAAAGTATTAAACGCAATACTTAAACGATCCTTGTTGCTTAAATTAGGTTTGACATAGTGATGCATGATAGAAGGAAACAAAATAATATTATTATCTTCTACAGGAATAGTCCATTCTAATGCATTAAACGGCGTGTATTCTTCAGCGTCAAGTGCTAGTAAAAAAGGACAATTTCCCCTAGTAAACGATATTGTAGGTTGAATATAACTTGATCTAAGATATAAACAACCAGAAACAATACTATTTGTATGATTATGAATCATATGTTGATCGCCAGGCTTAGTTAAATTCTTCCACGAGTTAGTTATGTATACCTCATTTTTTATTTTTATGACTTCTCTCGTATATGTTTCAATATGTTCTTGTAAGTCTTTTTGTAAATTTTCTAAACCTGGCTCATTTAAAAAATAAGGAATATGCGAAGTATGATTCCCCAATGGCTGTTTTTCAACGGGAAAATTATCAATTATTTCTATTTCGCTAGCAGTCAGGGGCCTAAAAACTGCCCTGTATAATGCCTGTGGAAATAAAGGAATAATCTCAAAAGGTGTCATACCTTATTCATTCCAGCTTCTATAGAAGCTACAATTTTATCATAATCTGTGTCTTTAAGATGCATTAGTTTATCGTTATTGACGTCGGCTATCTCATTAAAACACATCCTAATAGGACTATACATTTTCTTTCCCTCGCCCAGATCAACAATAGAAAAGTTTTTGGCATTCGTATATGAAACATTTTCTTTAAATGTTGATCCAATAACAACTGTAGCAGGTTTGTTTAGTGCATATGCGATGTGTTGCCCGATGCTATCACACCCAACAAAGTAACTGGCAGAATTAATAACACCCATCCAACGTCTTAGTGTCATTCCGGTCATCTGTACAACAACATCTTCGCAACCTAATGCTTTAAAATCATGTTGCTTTTCATCCATAACAATAACACAGTATTTTTTCTGTAATCGTTTGATTAATTTTGCAGCATGCTCAGGCATAAAAGATCTCCCACCCATATCGATGTTATGGGCATGATGATTCATATTAGATCCGCGGCCAAAAGGTTGAATAACGATAGCTTTTTTATTGTTAAAATCTTTTCGAATATTCTTTAATGTTTCGGCTCCGCCTAGATTTTCTTCTGTAGTAAGTACTATGGTCGGTTTTGGAACTTCTCGCAGACCTTTTTTGTTAACTGCAATATCAAAGGCTTGTGAAATTGTAGCCTTTTGATTATAATATTCCCATACTTGATACGGCTCAGGTTGGAAATAATTCATATCCTTGAGCTTATCTTCGAACAAGTTTCTGTGACTAAATTCATAACACCTTTTATATAGTGTTGGGTGTCCTTTAAACAGTTCCATAAATCCTTCCACAACAATAATAAAATTGTCATCGGGATTTTCTTTTTCATAAAGTTCAAAAGCAGGAATGGAGCTCAATACACGACCAGCTCCGCCGTTGATTAAAAATGCTGTGTTTCTTTTCATTTTAGTCCTTAATATTCGACATAAGTTAAATTTTCTTTACTACCAATTTTTCCCTTAACAAACACGTTAAAGGCTAAACTAATTCTGTTGTTATCCGAGTTATGTGCTGGAACACTATGAAGCATCCCAGACGGAAATAGCACTACACGGTTATCTTTTGTTTCAATATTGAATCTTTCACTGTTCCAAATATTTGAAAAAGAAGGATAAAAATTAAAAAATGGCTTGTTACTGCTTACAAACGATATAGCATCGTTCTCAATAGTTTGTAAGTACAAGACTCCGCTTAGTACGGCGTTTAGATGAAAATGTTCGTGATGACCCGTACCTTTTGGATTCTTATTAACCCAGGATTGAGTTATAAAAAAGTCTAATCCTTCGTTGGTCCATCCCATAACTTCCTTTGTATAGACATCTATTGCTTTATCAATCAAGTCTTTAGCATCTTTAAATTCATTAAGATCCAATATGCTTGTGTTTAAACTAGTAAAATTTCCTCCGGCATTAGGTCTATATTCTAGCACATTTTCGCAATAAGATACAAGATCAACTAATTTTGATTTCTCCGAATCAACAGTTAACACTGGTTGGGAAAATAACGGATATAGATCATTCATTATAGATATTTTTCTTTAAAAATTGGTAAAGTGTAGGCGCACGATCTGCTGCCCGTTGCCACTTATCTTGTAAGAATTTTCTTTTGAATATAAATTCATCCAAGACACGTTTTGCGTTATGTCCGAACCGCCATTCTGCCTGTATAATGTTTGCACGATTCATAACAAAGTAATTCAAGCCTGTTGCAATACAGTGAATCCCCCCAGGTAACACATGTCCAAAATGAAAGAATTTTTTATCTACGAGATCTGCAAAGCCTCTGTTAATTGTTGGAATCCGCTTGACCATGCTAGGATCGAAAGTTCTCTTCGAAATGGCTTCCCAATAGTTACTATCATTCCTGCCACTTAGCGCATAGTGTAACGCCACAAACTCTGCTAGATTATTAAACATAGCTAAAGTAGATGCATTATAACCGTCTATATCCCATTGGCTAGTATGCGGTCTTTCTAGTGCAGCCACTAACATCATTAGAAATTCGTGTACACTAAACAGTCCATTACTTTCTAACGGCTCGATAAATCCAGCAGCTAACCCCACAGCAACTACATTTTTCACCCAAGTTCTTTCGTGTATTCCGATCCTCATTTTAATGTCTCGGAATTCTAACTTGTCTACCTGTTCTTTAGTACGCGGTACAGTCATTTTGTTACTCATCAAATACTGCTTAAACTCTTCCTTAGCATCTTCGGGAGTAATATATTTGTCACTATAAACGTAACCTGTACCTAGTCGACTCCATAAAGGAATGTTCCAGCACCAGCCATGCCCAATTGCAGTACAGTTAGTATACGGTTCAATTTCTTTTTCTGGATCAACATATGGTAATTGAACAGCCCATGCTCTGTTATTTGGCAACATGTGTTCGTATGATGTAAAAGGCTCTTTTAATGCTTCGCCTAGCAACATACTTTTCCAGCCGGTGCAGTCAACAAACAAATCGGATGTAATTTCTTCTCCCGATTTTAATATTATTTTTTCGATCCCGTTATCGTTAGTCTTAACTTCTACTACAGTATCTTCTACACGTTTAACTCCCCGCGGAATGCAGTAGCGTTCTCGCAGCCATTTTCCAAATAATGTAGCATCAAAATGATATGCTACATCGGAGTCTGTACGGTACCCGTCAATATCGCCATCTTCATTAAGGCTGTATTTGTTGCCTTCGATCAAAGGCATTTGAGAATAATAAGTTCTGCAATAATCTTCTACAGGCGTATCGGGGTAAATTACCTTTTTAGCCTGCCATTCATTAAGTCCTTCGGGTGCATCCGTGAGAACTGGAGTACCAAACGGGTAATGGAAAGACCCTGCATCTTTGTCGTAAAAATCGGTAAATTTAATACTTAACTTGTAAGAAGCATTTGTATAAGACATAAAGTCTTTTTCGTCAATGCCTAAACATTTTGTCCAATAGCGTATTCCACCTAGTGTGCTTTCACCTACACCGACAATTGGAATGTCAGGGCTTTCAACTACAACTACTTCGTTCAACGGAAAAAAATGTTTTAATGTTGCAGCCGTCATCCACCCGGCAGATCCGCCGCCAACTATGACTATTTTTTTAATCGTTTTATTTCGATCCATATGGTCTTCCTTGTTTATGTAATTTATCTAAACTTTAAATCCTAATCAGGAGATTGTGATATATAATAAACTTACGAGATAACACATGACCAAACAACTTTCTATCGACTTCAGGGAACTTCCAACTTACGGAGTATTGCTGGCCCAAGTACCTGACGAAATAATGGATGTCCTAAATAAAGACATTAATCGCATGCTCGAAGAAGGTTTTGATAAAGAATTTGATTATCGAAATTTGCTGTTAGGCCACATGAATAACGAATATGGAATGCACGGTATAATGCCGCAAATTGAACCATTTATTCTTCATTTGGCAAATTTATATGATGAAAAGTGGAAATATTTTCAAGAGTTAGACGAGCAGTTTAACGTTATCGTTCCTAAACAGTTACGTCTTACCGACCTCTGGGTTAACTTTCAAAAAAAATACGAATTTAACCCAGTTCACACGCACACGGGAATACTAAGTTTTGTTATTTGGGTCAAGATTCCTTACAGTTTAGAAGATGAAAAGAAAGTATTCCCAGTGGTGAGTAATAGCGACCCAAGGACGTCAAAGTTTACGTTCCATTACAACAACGTACTTGGCCAGCTTAGAAATTATTCCTTGAACATAGATAAAACCTTTGAAGGAAATATTGCAATCTTTCCGTCTCACTTGAATCATAGCGTTAATCCGTTTTACACAAGTGATGAGTATAGAATTAGTGTTGCAGGAAATTTAAGACTAGTATGACTTTACTTACAAGATTTAGGGAGTTGCCAAACATCGGAGTTATTGATGTAATAGTTCCTAGCGATATTATGTCAGTTTTAAACACTAGTGTTAACAACATGATCAGTGAAAACTTTCAAAAAAATGAAGGGTTCCAGTCAAATTTGTTAGGACATATGGCACATGAATATGTTGCCGATCAGTCCTGCTGGCAAGCAGTTGAACCGTTAGCATTATCCCTAGCTAAAATTTACGATGATAAATGGAACTATACTCCCCAAGTCGATATTGGATTATATCAACGGGTCAGATCTCTTAAATTAAAAAGTCTATGGGTTAATTTTCAACGCAAACATGAATTTAATCCACCCCATTTACATACAGGTGTTTTTAGTTTTGTAATATGGATTAAAATTCCTTATAAGTTAGAAGACGAAGATAAAGTTTTTCCTAGTATGAATGATAGGGACAGAAGGGTATCAAAATTTACATTTCATTATTCTAATATAGTTGGTCAACACAGCGGAATGGTTGTTCCGGTAGATCAGGAATTTGAAGGAAAAATGTTATTTTTTCCAGCAACTTTAACTCATAGCGTTAATCCATTTTATACAAGTGACGACTACAGAATAAGCATTGCAGGTAACCTAGGAGTCGATGCGTAATGTTCTTTTTTAAGAAATCAAAAATTACTTTAACTTGTTTTACATACGATCCTATGATCGCTAAAACAGCTCCTATACTACCGGCTATGAAGTTTTACCCTACTTGGTTGAAAGAACTCCCGCTAGAAACAATTGAAGAAAAAACTAATCCCGGCACAGGTGCTAGACACAAAATTCCTTCAGGAACACTCAAAGGATGTCCCGGAGTCATCGATTATTTTAAAACTGGATTTATGGCTCCTCTTTGGACCGATGCAAGTGTAATCGTCGACACTGACGGCAAGTATAGTTTTATCAGTGCCGATAACCCCTTTGCACTAGAAAGTCATTGGCCGGGCCAATGGAGCGGGTTTGTTGGATATCAGCATGTAAAAATTGTACTACCGTGGCATATAGAAGAATCAACAGGTGCAAAATTTTTAATCCAAAAACCTTACTGGACAACTAATAACGATCCGTTATGGATTAATAAACTTGCACCGGCAGGTGGTGTGGTTGATTTTAATAGTCAGCATTGTTTACACTTGCATACATTTATGGAAAGGCCAGGAATTAGACAAGAATTTATTATGAAAACTGGCACACCTTTGGTACATATAATTCCACTAACAGATAAAAAAGTCGAATTAAACATAGAAGTAATCAACGAACAAGAGTGGATTAAAAAAACACAAACTTCTACTGGAGCAAAAACATTTTTAAAGCCTTCTAAGAAACGAGATTTGTTTGTTAAAACTTTAGAAACAGATGCGTGTCCATTTGGGAGCGTAAAATGATGCGTATAGCAGTAGTTGGCAGTGGCACAGCAGGTTTAGTTTCTGCGCTAATTCTTAAGACACGTTTTCCAGAATATCAAGTTGATATAATTTGCAGTAAGCGCATTGGTATTATTGGTGTAGGCGAAGGCTCGACAGAACATTGGACAAATTTTGCAAATTTTGTAGGAATACAAACTGGCGATATGATTACTAAATGCGACGCTACTATGAAGATTGGCATTGTTTTCAAAGATTGGGGTGTACCCGACTATATGCATAGTATTCAAGATGGTTATAATTTAGTATGGCAGTCTACATATCCTTTCTTGTACAGTAAGTTAGTAAGTGATAATGCTTCACCTAGAGAAATGTCAGGTGAGATTTTTTGGGACAATAAAATACAAAAGTGGTTTTTAGAAAACAATAGAACTCCTGTTGCTCAGTATCACTTTGATACATTTAAACTCAATGACTACCTAACAAACATTGCGTTAGAAAGAGGTATAGCAATATACCACGATGAAATTACAGATGCTACGCTCACCGATACTGGAGAAATTGATCAGTTAACCAGCGAAGATGCAACTTACAAGTATGATTTTTATGTTGATTGTACTGGATTTAAAAAATTCCTAATTAGTAAATTGGGAGCAAAATGGGTATCGCATAAAGAATATCTAAAAACAAATAGTGCTATTGTATTTCAAACCCCGGATACTGACAACTATAATATGTGGTCACTTGCTAAAGCCATGGACTACGGCTGGTTGTTTCGAACGCCTGTATTTGGAAGGTGGGGCAACGGCTATATATACGACAGCGAATTTTTGACCCCAGAGCAGGCAAAAGAAGAAGTTGAACGGGCGTTAGGGCACGAAATAAAAATAGGCCAGCATATTACTTTTGACCCCGGAGCTCTTGATCAAGCCTGGATTAAAAATTGTTGCGCTATCGGCCTAAGTAGTAGTTTTGTAGAGCCGTTAGAAGCCAGTAGTATTGGTGCTAGTATACAACAAAGTTTTATGTTAATAAGTCGTATTGTAAATTATAATCAATCTTCAATAGACAAATATAACGAATCTTTTAGAGATATTGTGGAAAACATAAGAGATTTTATTGCCTTACATTTTGTGTGCCCACGTAGGGATACTGAATTTTGGCGAAAAGTGGCAGACACAAAGCTACCCCCTAGCCTAGAACAAAACTTAAATATCTGGCGTGAACACATGCCTATTGATGCAGATTTTGAAAAAGTTTCAAAGTATGTATTGTTTAAAGAGTTGCATTTTATTTTTATCTTACATGGATTAAAATTGTTTAATCCAGAAAAAATTAAAGAAGAATACCTAACAATGCCTGAAGAAACACAACAATATGCCGAAAAAGTTATTGCAGATTTAGCCATGATAAATGCAGCTAGTCAGGATCGTACCATTACTCATAAACAAATGCTAGAGTCTATTAGACAGCACGGTATCGATGTTCGTACAGTAGGAAGCCTGCCATGAAAATTGTTGTAGTAGGTGGTGGAACTGCCGGAACTGTAGTATCAACTTATTTTAAATCCTACTGGGGAGATCGTGCCGATGTCACAGTAGTATATGATCATAAACAGCCCGGAATTGGCGTTGGCGAAAGTTTAACTCCTGTATTTGATGCTTATCTTAAAGCTATTGGCGTCAGCACCCATGATCTAATAAAAAATTGTAATGCAACAATTAAACTAGGTTTGAAATTTAAGAACTGGACAAAGCCAGGTCATCATTGGCATCATAGTTTTCCATTAAATGAATGTCTAGAACAAATTGATAGTGTTATGTTTGGTTATAATGCTATATCTGCTTATGATATACTACACAAGCAGAACGACGAGCAGTATAATTATGGAAATTTTTTCTTTAATAATAACTTGATTCCTAAACACGATGATCTAAATTATCGACATGCATTACATATTGACGCAACTTTGTTAGGCAAATATCTCGAAAGTAAATTTAAGAATCGTATAAGAATTATTGACGGAATAGTTGAAAAAGTTAATATGCATGACGGCGAAATATCATCGATCGTATTAAAAGACGGAACAGAATTGACTGCCGATATATACGTCGATGCCTCTGGCTACGAAAGAGTATTGATTAAAAATTTTAACCCTCGATGGGTTGATATTTCTAACGACCTCCCAACTGACAGAACTATTCCAAACCCTGCATTTGTAACATACGATTTTATTCCTCCTTACACTACTGCTGAAGCAACAAAAAATGGTTGGATATTAGATGTTCCTTTGAGTAATCGCCGAGGAACTGGCTATGTTTATTCTAGTAAATTTACTACAGATGAAGAAGCTCGAGAAGATTTTAATAAGTGGTTAGTTAAGACACATAATGTAGAACTAACAAGCAATAGAGTAATTAAATTCAGTAACGGATATTATGAAACTACGTGGAATGGCAATTGCATCGCTATGGGTCTTAGTTCAGGGTTTGTTGAACCATTAGAAGCAACTAGTATCCATCATTTGATAATACAAATGGATAACTTTGTAAGACTCTTCCAAGGAAAACATTTAGAATTTGATAGAAAAACATACAATACAATAATAAGAGAAGTGTATGAAAATTCTTTTAATTACATAAGATTTTTTTATAATACCAATCGAAGAGACAGCGACTTCTGGAATTATCTAACAGATAATAAGCCAGATTGGATTAAAGATTTAGAAGAAAAGCTAAAGTATTCTTTTCTTACAAGCAAGGATATACCTAACGATCGCTTTATGTTCGAGTCAACAAGTTTCAATTGCGTTGCTTACGGCCACGGCTTCTATGACGATAACCAGTGTCTTAAACAGTTTTTAGATAATCACGGTTTGTATGAAGCCGCCGCCAGGTATTCTAAAAAAGTTAGAGATGTTAAAAATATTATAAATCAACAAGCAATAGACCACAAGGCGTGGATTGATTTTATCAAATCAAATCCATCACGTTAAAAACAGTTTGCAGTTTTGTCTTCACAGTCTTGTTACTAAAACTGTTACGTAATCCTTGGTGCAAGGGCTTTGGAGTTGCATCCATAGTAGACCATGCCCACCCCGAATGTTCCTCACTTAATACAGGAACAAATTCATTTTCAACTACACACAAGTAGGTATGAAAATTAAAAACAGTATCATTACTAACAAAGGTTTCCAGGGGGATGGTCTTGGCAATAACAGGAATACTTCCTATTTCTTCAGTAATCTCTCTTTGAAGACCTTGCCACGGATTTTCGTTTTGCAGATTTGTGCCGCCTACTAAGCCCCATGTGCCGGCATGTTTGCCTGATGCTTTTTGTAGTAGCAGGAATCTCTGTGTAGAACGCGAATAAATTAATGCTCCGCTACAGATGATTTTATCGTTTAAATTTCTATTCTCCATGATCCTGGTGCGTATTCGCCTTCAAATGACTTGGCCCACATTACGCCGTTCCAGACGTACTGTATGCCAGTGTATATATTAGTTTGCCAGATCATAGTGTCGGATTCTTGGGAAGATTCAAAAATAATTTGCCAAGTTGAACCGTCCCATTCGATAATATCATTAGCTGCTGCTACAAAACCACTCCATCCTTGTGCGCCGGGATCATTAAGGCTAGTGTCTACAATATCTTCGATAATTAAAAATCTGTCTCCAGACTCTAAATTTGACATACCGCTACCAGGGTACGTTTTTGTAGGATCTATGATAGCATCAAACGTTCCTAGACTGCGGCCACCGTTTGAACTTCTATCACCTGGGCTTGCTAGATCTGTATCTGGAGGCCGCGTATCAGAATCCCAATTTATTTTTAAAATTGTATCGTTTAAAGGGTCAATGAGTACAGTACCAACTACTTCTGTTCCATTAGGCTGTGTTAAAAATATCATCGTTGACCCGGGAACATATTTTCTAGGATATTTGTCAAACAGCTCATTCCAGTTAATAGGAATACCATTCCGCTGCGGAATATCTAGGGTAGGCTCTCGAGGAACATAGCCTTCATTTGTTTTCAATAAAACTGCCTGACCGTTGTATACTTGTATTACATAATCTGTAACTGTAACAATTTCTTTAGTCAAAAGATTTGCAAAATTGCTTTGTCCTGAAGTCAAAGGATGCCCGAGACCTTCTATATAAGCATCATCACTGCGACCGGCATCTTGATAAATGCTGGTAATAATGCTGTGAATAACACCAAGGTGTTTAACTTTAACAGGCGGACTAATCCAAATTGGAGTTTCAAATGTTAGAGTCGCTATGTCAATTGGAGATTCAACGCCTACTGGAACTTGTCTAGAACTCCAGTTAACTCCTGACAAATTTAACACACTTAAACTAGTCCAGTCTATGTAGTTGTCAGTAGTTTGTAACTCTAGGCTAGGATTGAATAGTACTAAAATTTGTTCAAGTACTTGTAACTTTTGATCAGTGTTAGCAGTCCAGATATCAGCCTTCATTGTTAGCTTAAATGGAGTGGGCATTAGACGTTCGACCGTATAGTTGCGCCCTTGCCCTTGCGTATATCTTTCTGTGTCAACATCTATATCTCTTTCACGAATATGCACTTTACCCACATAACTAGAGTCGCCTAATCTTGAAGTATCTAAATCTAATCCAGTTATGTAAACGCTTATTCTAGGAACACTACTAAGTGTTGAACCAGTATTCTGTCTAACAATATTGGCAGCTTGTCTATCAGCATCTCCGTAACCAACAGGAATTCTGACCAAGGTTCCGTCGCCATATTTTACCACGAAGTTGCTTAACACACGAATAGTCTGTGTCAAGTATCTTCTTATCTGTCCATCATAAAAATGTTGCATTATAAATCTGCCTTTGGTCTTAAAACTTTACTTAGAGATTGTCGCTGTGCTTCTCTATTGTTGCACAGGGTAATTCTCCAACTGCCAGTTTCAGGAATAGCTTGTTGTTCGTCATTAACAACAGGTAGAGTAATTCTAATCTTTCCAGAATTATTAGATATCAACGAAGGAGAATACTCAGATAATTTAAAACCAAATGATACAACACTTAATTTAAATTCAACAAACGGCGCAGTAACAGTAAAATCAATGTTGGTATCGATAATATAATCGCCCTTTTCTAACGTAACGAAATCACTACCGTTTTCTACGGCGTTGTTATAGATGTAGTTACTATTATTAATGAAACTAGTTTTTAGGGTATTTCTAGTATCAGTGTTGGTCATGTTCATACGAACAGCGTCTTCAACTTTAACCCATCGTGATCCATCAAACCTAAATAATCTATTAGGAAGAAAATCTGTTCTTAGATAAAAATCATCTTTAACTGGTGCTTCTGGAAATTGTATTCCAAATCCGAAATCGTAGCCATTACTTGGAAAGCCGTCACCTACAAGGTAGCCAGTGTAACCTGTTCTTACTGGAACTCCAGCATTTGCCGAAGCGTTTAGTGCGTTGCTAGTAGAACTGGTAGTACTAGCATTTATGTCAGTAGAATCAGCTGTGTTTAATACAGGCTTTCCAGTTGTAGGGTCTACAGCCAGAGTATAAAATTGCCTAGTTTCGTAACCGCTCTTAGATGCATCGGCTTCTGCCTGTTGTACGATTGCATCGTTAATTTCTAGTTCTTTATTGTGTATGCTTAAGATTTCTCTCAGCGACTGATCTGTAGGATTGCCATCGGCATCGGTTGCTGGTTTATCCAGTATGTCTGCAAACTGTTGTGCATCTACAATTCGTTTACACTTTAACCTATACAAGTGTGGATACCAAGTAACGCTATAGCCCTGACTTTCTAGTGTAACATCTTCAATCACATAGTAGCGCGGCATACCAAAATTTAAATCATTTAGGGCAAACATATCTTTCATGTGGGGTAATTCAAATACGTCACCGGAGATGGGCTTTCGACCGATTGCACTAACTATGTCATTTATATGTACACTGATGTTAACAGTATCGTTATCAATAAACAAACCAAACTGACTCAAGTTCCAATCTGTTTGCTGAACAGCATAAATTGTTCTAATTTTGTAAATTTCAGATTCATATTTTCTATCACGATTTTCGAGGAATAACAAATCTTGGATATTTGTTTCTTTAACAGCATCGTAGATTGGCTGATCAGCAGTACCTTCTGTAGGATTTTTAGGGCCTAGATACTTGTGCAAGTAAATGTCTGTGCCGCCAGCCTGAAACATTTCAGAAATCTGACGATCTATGAACTTGTAATCTTGTCCCTTTTCGGGTTTGTATAAGGATAATCGTGGCATAATGATATTTATCGCTAGATAAATATACTAGGAGAACTAAAAATGGCAGATACATACCCATCAGATCCAGGAGAATCTACAAGTTTAATCGAACGCAATAAGGTGTTCGATTATGTTAAAACCATGCTGGGCGATGGTATGGTCGATGTCGAGTTAGATCCAAAACACATGGAAATAGCACTGGATCGTGCATTAACAAAGTTTAGACAGCGCAGTAGTAATGCAGTTGAAGAAAGTTATAGTTTTTTAGAACTACAGCAAGACGTTAATGAATATAGGCTCCCTAACGAAATTATCAGTGTTCAAACAATTTTTAGGCGTGCAGTAGGTAGTAGAAGTGGTTTAGGTGCAGGCGGAACATTGTTCGAGCCGTTCAACTTGGCGTACACTAACACTTATCTACTAAGCGGTACTATGATGGGCGGACTTGCAACATACGAGCTATTTGCAGGATATCAGAAGTTGGTAGGCCGCATGTTTGGTAGTTACATCGAATTTAAATTTAATCCCACAAATCATATCCTGACTATTTTACAACGTCCATTTGCACAAGGCGAACAGGTACTATTAAGAACACAAAACTATAGGCCAGATTTTGTTTTATTACAAGACATTTATGCAAAGCAGTGGCTTTATGATTATACTCTTGCAGTTAGTAAATTAATGCTAGGCGAAGCTCGTAGTAAATTTGGCAGTATTGCAGGCCCAGGAAGTCCGATTACTCTTAATGGTACAGCACTTCAAACGGCCGGTAATCAAGAGATCGAAAAACTAGAAAAAGAAATTTTAGACTTAGTTCCAGGCGGCGTACCGTATACATTCATAATTGGTTAAAAAAATCTTGACCCCGTAATATTTCTGTTATATACTAGTAGAAATTACGGGGGTTCTTATGATCATAGGTGTGTGCGGTTTTATTGGTTCCGGCAAAGATACTATTGCTGACTATTTGGTGAACTATCACGGGTTTAGACGAGAAAGTTTTGCCGGTAGCCTAAAAGATGCTGTAGCACAGGTATTTGGCTGGGATCGTACCATGCTAGAAGGCCGCACAAAGCAAGCACGTGAATGGCGAGAACAGGTAGATACCTGGTGGGCAGAGCGTCTAGGTATGCCAAATTTAACACCTCGCTGGGTGCTACAATACTGGGGCACAGAAGTATGCCGCCGAGCGTTCCACGATGATATTTGGATCGCCAGCTTGGAAAATAAACTCCGCAACAGCAAAGACGACATTGTAATCAGTGACTGCCGTTTTCCTAATGAAATTAAATCTATCAAGGATGCAGGCGGCATTGTTATTCGCGTAGTTCGCGGAGCAGAGCCCGCCTGGTATAACGATGCAGTTGCAGTAAACAAAGGACACACCCATATTGGGTGGGCTATTGCTAAAGATCGCCTGGCAAAATGCAATATTCATGCTAGCGAAACAGCATGGGTTGGAACAGATTTTAATGCAGTTTTAGATAATAATGGCAGTATTGAAAGTTTGTTTGATCAGGTTAGAGATCTGGTATCAGATCCCCTTGACGCCAGCGAACGCCCTCTTTATGTAGGAATCGCTGACAATTTGCACACACAGTCTTGAGATTGTTGGGCCGGCAGTTATTCAAATCTCCGTCTACATGAAAAACATTAAACACTTCCTTATGCGGACTTTTAAAACCGCATTTGTCGCAAATGTTTTTCATTTTATAACCTGATCGTTGCCACCTAGGCATGCTGGAAAATAGTCCGCCTTTAAGGCATGACTCACATAGACTTCTGTAGTAAGTCCTTCCATTTTTATGATAATTGACTGCGGCAGGGTGCTGTCCGCACTTACATAACGGTCTCATACGAATATTTACACCTTTTCTATCCCTTTTCCACGGTGTATAACTAGGCCAAAATACCAAAATCCACTAAATACATTAAGAATTGTATTCATGGAGATTCTAATATGGCTCAACTCAGTTCACCAGGCGTATCGGTTTCAGTAATCGACGAGAGTTTTTATACCCCGGCCGCACCAGGCACAGTTCCGCTAATTGTAGTTACTAGTGAAGAAAGTAAACAAAACAGCGCAGGAACAGGTATTGCTCCCGGGACATTAAAAGCTAATGCCGGTACCGTTTATCTATTAACAAGTCAAAAAGATCTTGGCGATACCTTTGGTACCCCAGTCTTTAAGACAGATGCAAATAACAATCCTATTCATGCTGGCGAGCAAAACGAATATGGTCTACAGGCAGCATACAGTTTCTTAGGTGTAAGTAATCGTGCGTATGTTGTTCGCGCCGATATCGACCTAAGTCAATTAGACGCTACTGTAGATGCACCAAGTGGCGCACCAGCAGACGGAACATTTTGGTTTGACACTCAAAATACTTTATTTGGTATTTTCGAGTGGAGCGAAACAAATCAAACTTTTACAAACAAAGCTCCGATCGTAATTACTGATCCAACTAAGGTAGCTGATTTTGGCGGCGAAGATTATACTCCAAAAACATCTATCGGTGCTAACGGAGAATACGCAGTAGTCTGTCTAGAAAATGCTGCTGATGCAACAATTAACGATGTAACAATATGGTTCAAGACAGGCGGTTCTTGGCTAGAAGTTGGAACTTCGGCCTGGGCAACCCAAGCTGGTCTTGATAAGGTATTATCAGTTGCTTCTCATACAAATATTCCTGATTGGAAGGGAACTACAACGGCCGGCGACGGTTCTATCTGGGTTAAGACAACAACACCAAACAAAGGTGCTAATTATAATGTCAAGCGATATAACTTAGCTACAGGTGCTTGGATCAAACAAGCTGCTCCTATCTATGCAGACGGTGCTAAGGCACTGGCAGGTTTAGATCCTATCGGTGGCGGATCAAACCTAGCACTAGGCGCAACATACGTTCGTTTCAATTCATCAGCACATTGCAGTTTCAAAATTTGGGCACGTAATGGAACTGGTGGAACTTCAGTAGTACAGGTTACTGCAATTTCTGCGGCAGGTTCAGCTGGTGCAACTATTGCTGAAAGCCTAGTCGACGGAAGCTGGAATTCAGAAACAATTAGTTTCACATCAGCAGGCAATGCTACACCTGCAGACATTCTTGCAACTGGTAATGCTTTTGCTACTGCTGTTAACAACGCAGGATTTACAAACTTAACAGCTACAGTTGATGCACTAGGTTATGTTACAATTACACATAAGCTAGGTGGTGATTTTGAATTCACTGGCATGACAGGAACTGGATTTACAAAGAATATTTTTGCAGCTACAAACCGCTTCGATAGCCCAGGAGTAGTTGTAGGTAATCTTCGTTTCCTAGCTTCTCTATGGACTCCATTGGTTGTTGGTGATGCTATGGCTAAGATTGGCCCTGATGAGCCAGTTGACATTCCGGCAGACGGAAGACTATGGTACAACAGCACTATTGATGAAGTTGACATCATGGTACACGATGGCAGTGATTGGGTTGGCTACAAAAACAAATTTGCAGCTACAGATCCAAACGGTCCTCAGGTTTCTGCAAGTGCTCCAACATTACAAAGTGATGGTACTGCACTAGTCGATAACGACTTGTGGATCAGCACAGCAGATTTAGAAAATTTCCCGCTAGTTTATCGTCGTATGGGCGGTAAGTGGGTACTAGTTGACAAGACAGATCAAACAACTGACGAAGGAATCTTATTCCGTGATGCACGTTGGACAGCAGAAGGTGCTAACGCCGAAGAGTCAGCAAGCAGCATTAAAGATTTGTTAGAAAGTGATTTCTTAGATCCCGATGCTCCAGATCCAGCATTATATCCACGTGGCATGTTGTTATGGAACCTACGTCGTTCAGGTTTCAACGTCAAGCGTTTTGTTAAGAACTATATCGATGTAGATGCCGACAATGCAAGAGCAGGCGACGAATCTATGGAAGATTACTATCCACATCGTTGGGTTAGCGAAGCTGCTAACAACGAAGACGGATCTGGTACATTTGGAAGATTTGCACAGCGTAAGTGTGTTGTACAAAAATTACAAGCAGTTGTTAACAGCAACCAGCAGATCCGTGATGAAGAATCTCGCATATTCAACCTAATTGCTTGCCCAGGTTATCCTGAACTAATTGGCGAAATGATTAGCTTAAACTATGATAGAGGTTTAACTGCATTTATCGTTGGCGACACACCTGCCCGTTTAACACCAGATGCTACAAGTATCAGCAACTGGGGTAACAATACCGCAGGAGCACTTGAAGACAATGATAAAGGTGCTACTAGCTTCGACGAGTATATGGCTATGTTCTATCCATGGGGTTACACTAGTGACAACATTGGCAACAACATTGCAGTTCCTCCAAGCCACATGATGCTACGCACTATTGCATTGAATGACCAAGTTGCTTATCCTTGGTTTGCTCCAGCAGGAACACGTCGCGGTGGCATTACTAACGCAACAGCAGTTGGTTACATTACAAGCGAAGGCGAATTCCAGTCTGTCGCATTTAACACAGGACAACGCGATACATTGTATGATGCTAAGATTAATCCAATTACATTCTTAACAGGCGTTGGTCTAGTAAACTACGGTCAAAAGACTCGCGCTAAAAATGCAAGTGCGTTGGATCGTATTAACGTCGCACGTTTAGTTGTGTACTTACGTCGTCAATTGTCAATCTTGGCTAAGCCATACATTTTTGAACCTAACGACAAAATTACACGTGATGAACTAAAAGGTGCAGCAGAAAGTTTATTACTTGAGCTAGTAGGTCAACGAGCATTGTACGACTACATTGTAGTCTGCGATACAAGCAATAATACACCTGCAAGAATCGATCGCAACGAACTATATCTAGATATTGCGATTGAACCAGTGAAGGCAGTTGAATTTATCTACATTCCACTGCGCTTGAAGAATACTGGTGAAATTAAAGGTCTAAAATAATTAACGGAGCATAAGATATGGCAATCGCAAGTTTATCAAAATTCACAGTTCCACTAGCATCTGACCAAAGCTCTAGTACACAAGGCTTGTTAATGCCTAAGCTCAAATATCGCTTTAGAGTGATGTTTGAAAACTTTGGAGTTAGCAGTCCTACAACAGAACTAACAAAACAGGTCAGCGAAGCTGCTCGTCCTAACGTATCACACGATAATCAAACTATCATGGTTTACAACTCGACAATTAACTATGCAGGTCGTCCAAAGTGGAATACCTTTACAGTTAAGCTACGTGATGATGTTACAGGATCAGTTAGCAAGCTAGTAGGCGAGCAAATGCAGAAGCAGTTTGACTATTTTGAGCAGTCAAGCGCAGCTTCAGGCGGCGACTATAAGTTCTTAATGCGTATTGAGATGTTAGACGGTGGTAACGGAACACATACACCAGCAGTTCTTGAAACATGGGAATGCTACGGTTGTTATGTTACACAAGCTAACTACAATGCACTAAGTTATGGCGCACAGGATATCATGACAATTGACTTGACAATTCAACCTGATAACTGCATTCAAACACTAGGCGGCGCAGCAGCTCCTGCTGGACGTCTACAAGGAACGGCAGCTACATCAGCTGGCGCAAGAGCTTAATAACTTTAAAATTGCCCGCTCTAAGCGGGCTTTTTTATAGCTATCTATAATATGCCCAGTTTATTCTTTGAATAAATATTATTATGGCCTTTACACCTACAAACGCACTAAAACCTGATCCTACTATTTTGTTAAGGGATCCGCAACATGCCGCTCGACTGTTTACAGACGATCAGTTCCGACTGGCTCCTAAACAAAAGTTTTTATTCCATGTTGCGTTTAATATCAACGAAGCCGCGTGTAAAGATATTAATCTAGTTCAACGCCACAAGAATGAAATAGGTATGTTGGTAAAAAATATCGACTTGCCTGGATTTGAAATTACTGCCGAGACTGTTAATCAATATAACAGAAAAAAGAAAGTTCAAATAACACACAAGTACAAAGATATTAATGTTACGTTTCATGACGATAACATGGGCGTAATTAACCAACTATGGCAAAACTACTACAGCTATTACTATGCAGATAGTAAGAGTGCTGGCAAGGGTGGCGCATTTGCTAAGACAGCTACCAAAAACTTTAATAGCATCGTTGCTCCTTACGGTTTAGACAACGGCAGCGATAGACCATTTTTTAACTACATTATGATTTATCAAATGGCTAGACATGAGTTTGTCAGCTATAAACTTATTAATCCAATTATTACTAGCTGGACACATAACAAGGTCGATTACAGCCAAAGCAATACACCACACGATCAAACAATGATGTTGGCTTATGAAGCCGTTGAATATAATGTTGGTGTTGTTGATCCGCAGAGTGTAGTTGGATTTGGAGTAGAACACTACGATCAAACACCTAGTCCATTAACTGGTGTAGCACCGACAACTGTTTCTCCTAGTTTTAATGACAGTAGTAATTTAAAGAATAATGCAGAAGCATTTTATGCAAATTCTTATCAAAGTATAAACACTTATCAAAACACGCAACAGAAAAATATTGCAGGATCAAAAGGATTATCTACAGCAAGCACGGCCCAACAGGGTGTAAGCGGAGTAGCAGGTGTAGCATTTCCTGTTAGCAATGCAGCTAGTGTGACACCTGCAAAAGCCGTTAAACTAACTTAAAATCATGCCTATAGTTAATAATTTACCATCAGAGCAAGCCGACGACGTTAGACAATTTTTTGACAAATTTTTTGATCATGAAATCACATTCCCTAGCAACCAGATAGACGCCGTAGTAGGATTCTTTTTGAAAAATGGATTCGATTTGGATAGTGCAAGGAGTACCGGCATTGTATTACTGAATCAAGCAAGGCTAGATAATGTTAATGTTTTTGAACTCATTGATAGTTTAAAAAAACTAAATTCTATACAGCTTAGTCAAGTTGTAGCCCAGATTTTAAATTCTTATAGAGAAAAAACTAGTTTATTAGGATACAGGGTTGCACCTATTGCTGATAACTATGACTCTAGAAATATTCTAGTATAATTATGGCTGGTAAATTTGCTAAGGGTAAGTTTACCATGACTCACCCAGAAAAATACGTCGGTAATAAGATTCCTATATACAGAAGTAGTTGGGAATGGACCTTTATGCGGTTTTGTGACACTAACGAAAATGTACAAAAATGGGCTAGTGAAGCCATACAAATTCCCTACAGAGATCCATTAACAGGTAGACAAACTATCTACGTACCAGATTTCTTTATACAGTACTTAGATAAACGCGGCAGACTAATTGTCGAACTTATTGAGATTAAACCCGCTAGCCAAACAATTTTAGAACGTGTTGGTAAGAACAAGTATAATCAAGCGCAGTTTGTAAAAAATCAAGCCAAATGGCAAGCGGCAAATAACTGGTGCAGGCAACAGGGCATACGATTCAGAATACTGAATGAAAATGATATATTTGATAAAGTTTGAGCATAAGTAATTGTATGACTAAAAAACTTGAAGAAATTTTAAACTTGCCCGAAAGCAAAAAAATTATCAAAGAGGAAGAAAAGAAAACTGCTCCTGCTAAGCCAGAAGCATTTTTAAGAGACGCTGCCGAGTTTGATAAAATTGCTGCGGCGCTGCCTAAAGTAGACGGTCTTGGGTCTATGGCTGACCAAGAGCTAGACGAATTGGCTAGAAAAGCAACAGATGCATATGATGATATTATGGATCTCGGAATGAATGTCGAGGCACGTTATAGCGGACGCCTATTTGAAGTTGCTGCAAGTATGCTTAAAAACGCCATAGATGCAAAGTCAGCAAAATTAGATAAAAAGTTAAAAATGGTCGAACTACAGCTGAAAAAGCAAAAATTAGATCAAGAAGCTAACGAAGATAACGGTGTTACACTAAACGGAGACGGTTATATTGTAACAGATCGTAATAGCTTGCTTGAAAAATTAAAGAATATGAAATAAATATAATATTAGGATCACGCTATGAAATCATTCAAAGAATATTTGACAGAAGGTAAGAAAGTCTACGAATTTAAAATTAAAATTGCCGGTGACTGCCCAAAAGACTGCTCTGCAAAAATTAAACAAGCCCTCGCAACTTATAAAGTAGAAAGTTGTTCTGGTGGAAAGAGCTTGCCAATTGCAGAACAATATACTGATTTTCCAGAACAAAAAAATATTCCAGTTACAATCTTTGATGTTAAATTAGCGTATCCAGCAACAAGTCAACAAGTTCGCGCAACTTTAAGTGGAAACTTAGATGTAGCAGAAAGCAGAATCAAAGTTAGAAATCCTCTTGAAGAAAGAGAGATTGAAATTAACACAGCTAATAAAGATAAGTCTGGAGAATCTTTATTAACACAAGACTATGACAAAGACGCAGAAGGTCAAAAGCTAGTAGGCGAAACACAAAAAATGTCTCTACTAAAAGACCTTGCTAAAAACAAAGCCGAGCTTGAAGAATATAAGGTCAAAGAAACTAAGGCAGAAGCTTCTAAAAGTGCTATCGGTAGTACAAAAGGAAAACAAAAATGAATTTAGAACAACTACTTACTAAACTTAAAGCACTAGATGAAGGAGCTCAGATGGCGCCACCATCTATGCCAGCAGCCGAATGCGGCGACATGCCTGCCGGAGACAAGTTGCTTGTCGGCGATGCAGAAATGGAAAGCTGCGGAATGGATATGATGCCTCCCGCACCAAAGCAGAGCGACAGCGTTACAATGAGCGTTAGCATGAATGGCTCTGGCAAAGGTGGAATCAGAGACCTGATGAATATTCTTAAAAATATAGATGATGCCGGCGGCCATGATGATGCTAAAGATTTAATGATTGGCATGGTCGATGGCGCCGACATGCTAGATATCGATGCCGCTGAGTCCTTTGCAAACCCTGTTGAAACAGATACATGGGGAATGGATGATGTCATTAATCCTCCTAGTAACGATCTTGCCGCCAACAATGGCGACCATAGATTGCGTCAAACTGGCCTCCCAAGAGCACAAATGGAGTCATTAGTAGACAGGCTAACTAAACAATACGAAGCTATTAAAGAAGGAAAGTAATAGCTAGTTTATTATCAAAAGGGGCCCTTTGGCCCCTTTTTTTATGTAAATAAAATTATGGCAAAGAGTCTAGACGGTGTCCTAACCAAAAAGGCACATACTAAAGAAACATATACAGAACAGCAAGTTCAAGACTTGCTGATGTGTGCTGACCCCATAGAAGGGTACATGCATTTTGTTAAAAACTTTTTTCACATACAGCATCCAACAAAGGGTAAAGTTAAGTTTGAACCTTTTGATTATCAGGTAAGACTACTACATAGCTATCACGACTATCGTTTTAATATTAATATGATGCCACGTCAGTCAGGTAAAACTACTTGTGCGGCAGGCTATTTGTTGTGGTATGCAATGTTTAATCCTGATCAAACTATTCTAGTTGCTGCGCACAAGTATACAGGCGCCCAGGAAATTATGCAACGTATCCGTTATGGATACGAACTCTGTCCTGACTTTGTGCGTTCTGGAGTTGTAAGTTATAACAAAGGCTCTATTGAATTTGATAACGGATCACGTATTGTGAGTCAAACAACAACGGGTACAACAGGTCGTGGTATGTCTATATCATTACTATATTGTGACGAGTTTGCGTTTGTGCAACCTAATATTGCTGAAGAATTCTGGACTTCTATTTCGCCCACGCTGGCAACAGGTGGTAAGGCAATTATTACTTCTACTCCTAACAGTGATGAAGATACATTTGCTAACATCTGGAAAGAAAGCCAGGACTTATTTGATAGTTACGGTAACGAAAAAGATGACGGCACTGGACGTAATGGATTCCACGGTTTCCGAGCAGAATGGCACGAACACCCGGATCGCGATGAGAAATGGCGTGAAGAAGAAATGGGTCGCATCGGAGAAGAACGTTTCCGCCGTGAATATGGCTGCGAATTCTTAATCTATGACGAAACACTAATTAACAGCCTTAAACTTGCAGAGCTGTTGGGCAAAGAGCCTCAATTTAAAATGGGTCAAGTACGCTGGTACAAAAAACCCGCGCCGGGTAATACCTATCTTATCGCACTAGATCCAAGTTTAGGAACCGGCGGCGACTATTCAGGTATACAGGTATTCGAGCTGCCTAGTATGATGCAGATAGCCGAATGGCAACACAATTTAACTATAATACAAGATCAAGTTAAATTATTACGAGATGTACTAAGATATATACAAGACGAAATTGGTACATCTTATAGCAATTCTATCTACTGGAGTGTTGAAAATAACACAGTAGGAGAAAGTGCGTTGGTTGTTATTGCAAACTTAGGTGAAGAAACCTTTCCCGGATTGTTCCTTAGTGAACCACAACGTAAAGGGCATGTACGCAAATTCCGCAAAGGATTTAACACTACTCACGGCAATAAAATTAGTGCTTGTAGTCGTTTAAAGTATTTTGTCGAAGAGGGTAAAATGACCATAAACAGTAAGATTTTAATCAGCGAGCTAAAAACTTACATTGCGCACGGTGTTACTTTTAAGGCAAAAGAAGGGCAAAATGACGACCTAGTAGCAGCTTTATTATTGATTGTACGTATGACGGTAGTGCTGGCAGAATGGGAACCTGCTATCTTTGAAAAGCTCAATCTTGAACATGCAGATGAAGATTTTGAAGCTCCGTTGCCCATATTCATTTCATCTGGCTTCTGATAAATATAACATGGACTCTAACTTAGATAAAATTGCAAAAGACCTTTACGGAAAAATACAAGTTCGTTTCCCCGATATAACTTTTGGGGACGAAGAAGGCAACATGCTGAGTAAAAAATCTGACATTCCAAATGCTAGATTTTTTGAATTTGAATACGTAGAAGACGGTGAACCATTAGGAACTATTGCCATTACGCTAGACGAAGAAGATGGTATAGTAATGCAGATTAGCGGCGACCTAGTTGACGACGACAACAGTTTTAAAGGCGGCGCCTACGATTTTATCAAGTCATTTAGGAAATTTGCAAAAACTCGCTTATTAAATTTTGATGTGCAAAATATTGGAAAAAGCGAATTAGACAAGAGAGATTATCAGTTCCAAGCTAAACCCAAGGAAGATTTTATTATGGAAAACAAGATGTATGGTACCAATAGGCTGAGTTATCAGGACCTAGGTGAAGCACGATTAATTATCAAACATAGTCAGCCAATTAACTTAGATCTTCCTGCCGGACGTACAATGCACATTGAAAGCATTTATATTGAAAATGCAGTCGGAGAAAGATTTAAGTATCCGTCAAAACATATTAACGGCGCTCGTGCATTAGCAGAACATATCAAACATGGCGGCAATCCTTATGACAGCCTTGGAAAACATATTTGTGGCCTGAGTGAAGAATTAGCACATTTAAGAAAATTTAAAGGCTATGTAACTCGCCAAGAACAAATTAGCGAAGCAATGGGCATGGTAACTGACCGTGTACTAGAGCGTATTGATCAAATTAAAGAAACAATTTCTAAATTACAACGCCCAGCATTTTACGAACAATATGTCGAAAGTTTCATCGAAGAACAACAACAAGACATTCCTGAAGCAGTTGTTAATCACTTAATTGATAGATTAACTATACGTACATTTAACGAAGAATTAAAATCAGTATTCCCTTACATTTATAAATTCATTGATGAGTCCGAATTGCCAGTAAAAGAAATTACACACGAGTGGTTTGAGACTGATATTGATGTAAGCGAAACTGCACCCAAAGGTTGGGAAGGTACTGTTAAAGCTATGAAAAAACATAAGGACATTGATAATCCTTACGCCTTGACCAACTGGATGAAAAATAAAGGTTACAAGAGTCATAAAAAAGAAGACATCGAAGACACCTTTGAAAACTTCATGGATAGCTTAGTCGGCGAAGAGATGTCAAATGCCCAAGGACAAAATTTATTGTTTAGCAAAGACGAAAAAGTACAACAACAAGCTATTCAAGATTTTAATGATCAAGTGTTAAGCCAAGAACTTCCTGCTGGCACGGCTGTTGACACAATTAAAGGATTTATCGATGATCCGAAATTTTTAGAACAATTATCTGATTTAGATCCAGACTTAGATGTTAGATCAATGATACAAGACTTTGTTCAAGAAGAAGATGCAGAAGTTGCTGCCCAGTTAAATTTTGAAGGCAATGCAATGCCAGAACCAGAAGCACCAGCAGAACCAATGGCAGCAGCACCAGAAGCTCCGCCTGCAGAACCTGCTCCAGCAGCTCCAGCAGCTCCTGTAGCACCGGCAGCACCGGCAGCACCAGCGCCAGTTGCAGAAAACGAAGATCCTCCATTCGATGCTGATCCTCCTAAGAAGAATCCTAGTGCGATTGCTGGCAAACACGGCCAAGGTCATTCTACTGCAAAACACCTAGCGCATCGTGGATTATTAAAAGCTATTCAAAAAGCTAAAGCTGCTGGCGCAAAACTAGATACAAAATTAGATTTTGGGCACAAAGAAATGACGCTTCAAGATGCTATTAGAGAGTGCGGAATGACTCCAATGGAGTGCGGATTTGAAGAAGCAGAAGAATCTGGATTGCCAGCAATGTTAAAATATGTTAGCGGTTTTTATAATAGGGACGAAGGCAATTTCCCATTAGGTGGAATGCGTGTCAAGATCAAAGTTAAAAAAGCATTTGAAGACGGCGAGTTTGGCCATGCTAACCCTGAAGATCTAATGAAAATTTTAAAGTTCATTGATATGAAAGATCCAAGCGGCGACGAACAAGCCAGTGTTTTAAAGTTAGCAGGTGTCCAAAAGCCAGATATGGCAGTTGGCGAACAAGGCAGCATGCCTGACTTTAATAACATGATGAGTCAAATGCAGCAAATGATGGGTAATATACAAAAAGACCCTGCCGGAAAAATTACACAAACAAACACTAGCTCAGGTATGATTAATGGTAAGCCTGCTAGCTACAACGATGCAGTTGGCCAAGCCAACAACATGAAAATTAAATTACCAAAGTTTGGCGACGATGATACAGATGATGACGTACTAGACTTTGGCAATCCAGATCAAATACAGCAAGTGTTACAAAGAAAAGTAGGCGGCGCCTTAAACAAAGCCCAAGGACAAGTTCCTAATCAAAACATTCAATTTCCTGGAGGACAAATGAATCCAGCAGATATGATGAAAGCAATTATGCAAAAAATTAACTTTGGGAAATAATAATGAGATCAATAAGAGATTATATCAACTTAGTTACTGAAAAAGATTTAATCGCAGAAGCACCAGTAGCTAATCCTTACACTGGAGCCGACGCTGCTAGATTCGCCGCACTTACACCACAAGATCAAGCGTGGTTAACTAAAGGCGGTGGCAAACCAGATATTAGCGATCCTGCTATTCTACGTAATGCTCCAAACAAAGGAAAGCCAGCAGCAGGCGGAAATTTACCGGCTGGTTCTCCAAGTAAGCCTTTAACATGGACAGATAGTTCAGGTAATCCTGTTCGAGATAGTTCAGGTAATGCTGTACGTGCAGGCGCAACAACAGGCGCACCGGCAGCACCGGCACAAGCGGCAGCACCAGCACAAGCACCTGCGCAAGCACCAGCACAAGCGGCGGCGCCTGCTCCTGCTGAAGCACCACCAGAAGCAGCTATGGGTGCAGGAAAGCCAGCAGCCGGTGCACCTGCAGACGATTCTCCAGAGGCAGCAATGGGAGCAGGCCAGCCTGCTCCTAGTGGTCAGGCTGCACAGCCTGCTCAAGCTGCTCCAGCGGCAGCACCAAGCGGACCACCACCTGGTTCTGTAGACGACGAGGGCAACTTAATGCCAGGCTTTACTAAAGATGAAAACGGCAATGTTGTTAGTGCCGGTGATCCTAATTTTGTAGAACCTGCTACTCAAAAACTTGCACAGCAAGGTCGTCAAGCAGCTAAAGAAAAAGAATATGCAGCGTCTGCTGATCAAGCAGATGCCGATATGGGCAAAGCAATGGCGGCAAATGCACAGGCAGCTACTACACAAGCGGCCAATGGAGTAAATGCACAAGGACAAAATGTATCTATTGCTAATGCCGACGGCAGCACAACAAATCCAGAATCTGGTGCCGTAACTCCTGCACCAAGTGGTCAAGCTGCACAACCAGCAACACCGGCTAATCGAGATGCCATGCCATTTGGTAAAGCATTTGCCGATGCTAAGGCCAAAGGGGAAAAAGAGTTTACTTGGAAAGGTAAAAAGTATGCTGTAAAAATGTCAGATCCTGCTAATAAAACAGCTGAAGTTTCGAAAAGAACTGGGGTGGCAATGAATAGCACAGCAGGCGGCGGCCGTGGCAATGTTGTTCCTCCCCGTGGCGCTCCACCGGCACAGTTTGCCAACACAGCAGGCGGTGCCGCTACCGGTAATCCGAACATTTCAAGACAAGCCCAGAAGACACAAGAGTCTGTTAACGAAACCGGTTACAACGAAATTCAGAGATTAGTTAGCTTAATACATTACGGCAAATAAAAATCAAATTTAGGCAAGAAATCTCTTGCAAAGATAAATAAAAGTGCGTACAATAACATGTATGCACTTTTTGTTTATGTAGTGGCATAAACAATATAAGGCAAAACAAAGGCTAATAAAGGAGAAATATTATGGCAACTTTGGCTGAAATTCGAGCAAAACTTAAGGCATCTGAACAAAAAGGTTCAGGAGAAAGAACAGGCGGAGATAACTCAATTTATCCGTTCTGGAATCTAAAAGAAGGTGGCGAATCCGTACTGCGATTCCTCCCAGATGGGAACACCGATAATACCTTTTTCTGGGTTGAACGTGCAATGATTAAATTGCCGTTTGCAGGCCTAAAAGGTGAAGCAGATAGCAAACCAGTAGTAGTAAATGTTCCCTGCATGGAAATGTATGGAGAAACATGTCCTATTCTTAGCGAGGTTCGTCCTTGGTTCAAGGACCCTAGTCTCGAAGATATGGGTCGTAAGTACTGGAAAAAGCGTTCTTACATTTTCCAAGGTTTTGTTGTTGAAGATGGTTTGAAGGAAACAGAACATCCTGAAAACCCAATTCGCCGATTTATTATCGGCCCACAAATTTTCCAATTGATTCGTGCCGCATTGGTCGATCCCGAGTTGGAAGATTTGCCAACTGACTTTGTCCACGGCTTGGACTTCCGTATGAAAAAAGGCAGTAAAGGCGGTTACGCTGACTATTCTACTAGTACTTGGAGCCGTCGTGAGCGTCCATTAAGCGACATCGAGCAAGGTGCAATTAAACAACACGGTTTGTTTAATTTGAATGATTTCCTACCTAAGAAACCAACTGATGTTGAGTTGAAGGTTATGAAAGAAATGTTCGAAGCATCAGTCGACGGCGAAGCATACGATATGGATCGCTGGGGTCAATACTTCAAGCCAGCAGGTATGAGTGCCGCAACTGGCGATCCGCAGGCCAAAACATCAAAGGCAGTTGTAGCCGATGATTATGACGACGAACCTGCACCAAAAGCAACTCCTAAAGCAGAAGCACCTGCACCAAAAGCAGAAGCACCTGCAAGCACAGGCGGTGGCGACAGCCGAGCACAAGATATCTTGGCAATGATTCGCAATCGTCAAAAGTAAGCACACGGGTAAGGGACTTAGGTCCCTTACATTCATTTAGGAGGAATAATTATGGCTACAAAAGCCTTCGATTTATCGAAATTTAGAAAAACTTTGACTAAGTCTATTGACGGACTTAGCGTTGGATTTACAGATCCGACAGATTGGGTTAGCACAGGTAACTACGCATTAAATTATCTTATCAGCGGCGACTTTCAACGAGGAATTCCGCTTGGTAAAGTTACAGTTTTTGCTGGCGAATCTGGTGCAGGAAAAAGTTATATTTGCTCAGGAAATATTGTTAAAAATGCACAAGCGCAAGGCATTTATGTTGTACTCATCGACAGCGAAAACGCATTAGATGAAGAATGGCTCAAGGCACTTGGTGTAGATACTAGCGAAGATAAACTTCTTAAGTTGAATATGGCAATGATCGATGATGTTGCTAAAACAATCAACGAATTTATCAAAGAATACAAAGAAATGCCAGAGGAAAGTCGTCCTAAGGTAATGTTTGTAGTAGATAGTTTGGGTATGTTGCTAACACCAACAGACGTTAATCAATTTGAAGCAGGTGACCTAAAAGGCGACATGGGTCGTAAGCCCAAAGCACTGACAGCACTAGTTCGTAACTGTGTTAATATGTTTGGTAGCTTAAACATTGGTCTTGTTGCTACAAATCATACATACGCAAGTCAGGATATGTTCGACCCCGATGACAAAATTTCAGGAGGACAAGGATTTATCTACGCATCTAGTATTGTAGTTGCTATGAAAAAGCTAAAACTCAAAGAGGATGAAGACGGTAATAAAACTTCTGAAGTAAATGGTATTCGTGCCGCATGTAAAATCATGAAGACACGTTATGCTAAACCTTTTGAGGGTGTACAGGTCAAGATTCCTTATGAGACTGGCATGAATCCTTATAGTGGTCTTATCGATCTGTTTGAAAAGGAAGGTCTTCTCAAACAAGAAGGTAACAGACTCAAGTGGGTTGATCCAGAGACTGGAGAAGAGTTCAAATTCTACCGAAAAGAATGGAAAGATGATAAATTAGATATGATAATGGAAAAATTTCATATCAAAAATACAACTACCGTTCCTGAGGAGAATGAAGAACATGTTGAATGAAAGTCAAATCGGTGATATCTGGATGCTGTTTAGCGATTTTATCGAAAAGAAACAAGTCGAGGCAGCAGCCGAACGCTATGTAGATCTATTAGCTGATTATGGTGTCAGCGACCGTGTTATGCAAAGCGCCATGGGCGTTGACAGCGTACTTGATCAAGCTATAGAATACTACCTAGACGAAGAAGACGACGAAGAAGACGACGATTATAAAGAATTAGACTTCTAATGACTTGGTATACAAAAATTTCAAAAGATATTTCGCATATTCCCGATGCGGTCGATTATTTTAACACAGAATTGCAAGATGCAAGACTGGAATGTCGAATTTCAGGAAATGTTGAACGTGCCGCGGCCAATATGCCGGGTATTGTTGAGCAGCGATTTAGTCAGCTTCAAGAAATTGAAGCAATTTTGGAATATTTGAATATCGAACTTCGTCGACTTAAGAGTCAGCACTTTAGAAAATATCTAGAAAACTATCAACGTGCATTGAGTTCAAGAGATTGTGAAAAATTTGTGGAAGGGGAAGCAGATGTTGTTGATTTTGAAAAAATTATCAACGAGTTTGCTCTCCTACGCAATAAATGGTTAGGTATTACCAAGGCCTTGGACCAAAAACAGTGGCAATTAACTAATATTGTTAAATTGCGTGTAGCAGGAATGGAAGATGCTTCACTGTAATGGCCTTAGTAACTGTAACCTGCGACAGAGATCTCGATATAGCTAGGCTACAAGCCTACAGCATTAATAAATTTCTGCAAGGTAGCCATACACACTATCTTGTCATTGAAAATTCTAAAAAAACTACACAAGAGTTATTAGAAATTTTCCAGCCGCTATACACTAGACACAAACTAGAGATAGTAGAGGCAAAAACATTAGTGTTGATCAACCATTTGCCAGGATATATCAGACAGCAAGTTTTAAAATTTGCAATCTCTGAAAAAATTACTGACGAATTTTACCTATTACTAGACAGTAAGGACATTTTATTAAGAAATGTAGAACTAGACCAGTGGGGATCTGAAGAAGGTAATAATTTAATTTATAAACCTTTTAAAAACTCCAAAACACTTCGAGAAACACTAGCACCAGAACTACAAGTTTATTTTAATTTTGCAAACTTGTGTCAAAAAATTCTTGGAACTTCCTCGCCCGAGTGGTTCTGGGCACCAACAACTCCTTTTAGATGCAGAACTTCAACAGTTAAAAAACTTCTCGGTTCGTTAGATGTAGATCGTGTGTTTGATCCATATGTAACGAACATTAAGGAAGTAAGCGAATTTATTCTTTATCGGTTTTTTAGCGAATTTGAGCCAGACTTGTCGATAGTCCAGGAAAATTTTTGGTCTACTGGTAATAACACCAAGTTTATGTGGGCTAACAAGGATATCGAAATAGATTTTTCTATTTTTAAAAATGATTTTTATAAAAGCGTTTCTTTTCATAGGTGGTACATTGCTAATAACGCAAGTAGAATTGATAAAATTAAAAATGTACTTGTTGATTATGTTGGTTTAGACTGCGAGCTAGTTGAAAAAGGTTTCGATCCTATATTTTGGACAAAACAGACCTGGCACGAAAGGGGCAATGTTTTGTTTGATCAGTTTGATATCGGTTTTCGTCTTGATAATACCGGTTGACAAATATAAAAAAACATTTATAATAAACTTATGTTGACTATCGATCATTTTTTCTTAAATTTTATAACTACTACATCACCTGATCCTGAAGAAATGGTCTCAGCCCGAGATTTTAAGGTGCTAAAAAGTTTAGGATCTTCGTTGAAAAGTGGAAATTTTCTTACTGCTAATCAAAGCGAACTTCTTGTAAAAATTTTAACCGAGCATAAGGTTAAAATTTCTAATCATTACAAAAATTTAGAAGAAATTTTAAATTTAGGTCTTTGGTCAAAACCTTTTAGAGTTGTCGAAGTCGTTAGAAAATTATATTTGTCTGACAACCCAGAAAAAGAAATAAAAATTATTATAGAATTTTCTTTCTCGAGTAATTTGCGTAAAGTTATCCAAGAAATTTCAAAAAATTTAACTAACTTCGACACTATAGTAAATGGAAAAATGTACCTAGTCGACCTCGATGAAAAAAATATTGTCTGTCTTGTCGAGACCCTTAAGAATTATAAATTTTCTATTGATGAAAAAATCATAGATTATTATAATACCATAAAATCATGGAAAAAAGAGGAAATTATCAGTCAATACGATATTAGTTCAATTGATAATCAAAATTTCCAAACAGCAATTACACAAGATTTAGGCCTCGAGACTCCGTTGACGCAGGCAATCATTAATGACAGGCGTATAAGATATCAGTACTTTTGCAAACCTATAGAAAATCCGAAAAATTTGACCGAAATTTTAGCAATGCGTGAAAAACCTAATTTTTGGTTAGCAAAAAATATCTACACCTTATCGGATATAATTTCATCATTGAAGGATTTAAATCGATTCCCTTTATTGGTCATTTTTGATGGCCAGAACGAAACACAATGTCTTGAAGATTTACAAAATTTAGGTGAAAATTTAGAAAAAAATGGTATTTTTAATGGTATAGGAATTTATTTTAGATTCGACAATAATGAAGCAGGATCAAAATTTAATCAGCACATTGCAGAAAAAAAATATAACGTTCCTGTTGATAAAAGCACAAAAGTAGTTGGTGTACAAAATGGAAAAATTCCTAAATTTTTACTAAAATCTGACTGGAAACCTTTGAGTGTATTAGCTTTAAACAATATTTTAAGAAATAACAAAACCAACACGTATGCACAAGTATCCGATTTAATTATTTCTTACACAGATAAAGAACCTCTTTTTGTATGACAGTAAAATTAATCATAAAAGACGAAGTTAACATTAAACTAGAAGGGCTTCCTTTAGATGTCCGCAAAAAACTTGTGGCTAATTTTAAGTATGAAGATCCTACAGCTAGGTATAGGCCCGCATACAAACTAGGTCGGTGGGACGGCACAGTTAGCCTATTCGGCCTAGGGGGCGTGGGCTATTTGAGTCAACTTGAAAAGGTATTGGGCATTCTAGATTCGTGTAATGTAGACATTGACGAAATAGAAGATTTGCGAAAAAATTCAAAAATTTCATTTGACGCAATTACTGCAAACTATTGGGCAGATCAAGGAAAAATTTGGCCACAAGGTCATCGCTTCGAAGGTCAACCAATTGTACTACGAGAGGATCAAGTAGAGATTGTTAATAGATTTTTTGAGAATACGCAGGCATTGCAAGAAGTAGCAACCGGTGCAGGCAAGACCATCATGACAGCCACGCTGGCTCATTGTGCAGAAAAATATGGTCGTACAGTGACTATTGTTCCAAACAAAGACCTTGTTACGCAGACAGAAGAAGATTTCTTAAATGTTGGGTTAGATGTCGGTGTGTATTTTGGCGATCGAAAGATGACCGGCCATACTCACACTATTTGCACTTGGCAAAGTCTTAACGTGCTGGATAAAAAATCTAAAAATTGGGACCTTGAAGAAGCACTTAGTTTAGCAGAATTTTTGTACGGCGTAGAGACAGTTATTGTTGACGAAGTACACATGGCCAAAGCAGATGTATTAAAAAACTTGCTTACACACAATTTAGCAAATAGTCCAATTCGTTGGGGGCTAACTGGAACTGTGCCTAAGAATGATTTCGAAGCGCAGCCAATCTTTGCCAGTATTGGTCCAGTTGTGGGCGGAATTAAAGCACACGAGCTACAGGAACTCGGAATCCTTAGTAATTTGCACGTAAATGTAGTACAATTAATAGATCTACCCGAGTTTAAGTCTTACGCAGAAGAATTAAAATATTTGGTAACAAATAAAGATAGAATGAATTACATAGGCAAATTAATTAACGGCGTAGCAGAATCGGGAAACACACTAGTCCTTGTTAATAGGATCGACACGGGCAATATGTTAACAGAGATGTTAGAAAACACTACTTTCATCTCGGGAGAAGTAAAAGGATCTAAACGTAAAGAGGAATATAAAGAACATGCAACTAGCAATGAAAAGATTACTGTGGCGACTTATGGTGTGGCCGCTGTTGGTATTAACATTCCTCGGATATTTAATTTGGTCCTTTTGGAACCCGGAAAGAGCTTTGTCCGCGTTATACAATCAATTGGGCGAGGCATTAGAAAAGCAGAAGACAAAGACTTCGTCCAGATTTGGGATATCACATCTACGTGCAAGTACGCCAAGCGGCATCTTACGGAGAGGAAGAAATTCTATAAAGAGGCCAAATATCCGTTCACGATAGAAAAATCGGACTGGAAGAAATGATATGTTTTTAAAGAAGAAGAAAAAAATAATTTTAGAAGCATACGCTCCTGTTGGGGATTTAATAGATTTATTTCCTATAGTAGAATCGAGAAAATGTATTCCTAAATGGTATCACAATTTGCCATCTAGTAATCAAAACGTTAATGTTAGAAACTGTTTTGGATTAAAAGATTTATATAATAAAGGTGTCATTATTCCATTATGGGCTGATCACGAAATCACCCTAGATCCTGCTTCCGGTATGTCAGTAGTTACTGGTATGCAATCTACAATGCAACCGGTTGTTTCTCATGATTTAGTAGAACAAGCCACTGGCGCATGGCCAGGTTACATTAATATTAAGTTTAATAGCCCTTGGTTATTCTGGTGTAATGAACCTATACCGTGGCTCTGGACCCAACCTGTTTGGTGGCAGGAAGACCCGCAACAACTAACACTGGTCACTGGTGTTGCCGAATTCCGTGGCCAGCACGACTCAAATGTAGCAACAATAATACGTGCCCCACAACAAAAAATGTCTATGTCGTTAAAAGCAGGATTACCGATGGCACAACTTATACCATTAACTGAAGAACCTTGGGAATTAAAAACCATGGTAATGACAAAAGAAATTTTTGATAAAAAATTTGCTCATTGGGAATTTTCGTTGAATCCTAAACTACGATACCCAAAGATAAGAAACATTCTAAATAGGAAAAAATAAAGAGTATGCAGATATTAACATTAAACAACACAACCTTTAGTCTGAATAATTTACCCGACGAAGTAGATGAAAATACAAGATTTGCGGTGTTAGATAATTCAGATCCTAAAGAACCCGACTTCTTTTTCATGCCTTTAATTTTTTTAGAAAGTTTTAATGCACCTGCAATGGTATTAAGAATTGGCGAAGACGAAGTTACCATGCCTATTGACTGGTGTATTGCTGTTGGAGATAGCAGTAGTGCGAACGATATTGAAATTTTACCATTGACTAGTTTAAATGACAGGGGATTCGAGGCCCTAATCTTTAACCCGTTAAGTAGTTTTAGAATTGAATTCAAAAAGATAGAGATTGTAAATTTTTACAATGACGTCAAATGGTACTTTCCTAAAATGAAAAACGGACAACTGCTTGCAACTCCTACTCGATTCGGAGAGAAACCGGACTGTGCATATTTTGTTAAAGAGATTAGTAGGCAGAGCGAAATTATTCAATTAGATAAAATACTATAATGGGAACACTTAAACCAGGGGCAACCTACATCTACGAACGTGACGGCGAGACTGTATATGCTCGCGAAGCTGGCGCTGATCCATCGACACGCAAAGAAATTAGTTGGAATTATGATTCTCGCACGAGCGATGGCAGACCATTATACGACCATATAATGGATAGTAAAATGTGGGGCGAAATTCATAGAGAAGCGAAAACCAATGTGACTTTACAAAGGGCGCTGGATCGTGTTATAATGATATACAAATTAAGTAAGGAAAAAGTACAATGACATTAGCAGTTGCATATTTTCAACCAGTCATAATGGCCATGGATGATGTTGCGCCAGCTGAATTTAGCAAGATTTTTAATCTTGCAGAAATGTTACACGGGCACCCAGAACTAAATGATAGTGGTGATCCTAACATAAGCATTCGCGGCGGTCAACAAATACAAGTCTACCCAAATGAAATTAATTACGATGCCGGTTGGCTTGTTAGATATTTAGAATCCATGTGTCAAGGATACTTAGATCTTGTTACCGCACAGAGCGGTGCTCAAGAACTACAATTTGTTAAACCCAAGATTATTAGCATATGGACTATCAGGCAATTTGCCGGCGACTACCAAGAAATGCACACACATCCATTGGGCAATATCAGTGGCAATATCTATATCAGTGTTCCTGAACTAGACGACACTGGCCGCGCCAGCGACTGCCAAATTAATTTTAGACTCCCGCATGTCAAGGATGTAGGAAAGTTTATTATGAATGATACATGGAAATTTACTCCAGCAGCCGGCAAAGTTATAGTATTTCCAAGTCACTTACCACATGTAGTTTACCCGTGGAAGGGCCAAGGACATAGAACAGTAATGGCGTTTGACTGTAAATTGGTGCCAAAAGATGAGCAAAACACCTGAGCTAACAACTAAAGAAATTATGGGTATGGTGGACCTGGGCTTGTATGAAGCTTGGGACTCCCTTACAGATGCACAAAGAAAAGAATTAAAAAATAAGTTCTTTTTGTTAAACAGATATATTAGTTTTGTTGGCGGCAGGGTAAAGCCTACAGTAGAACAACAACAGCACTTTGTGATGTTTGTCAACGAACGTTTTAATAAACACTGGAACACTCTACAAAAGGATCATCCTAAACTCTTGTGGATGTTGTTGTGTTCCTGTAGCTATGATAAAAAGACACAGTTCTTTCACGAGTGGGTTGGTTTCAAACCTAAAGAAAATAGTGTTAATAAAAAAATTAAATTTCTATCAGAAATTTATCCTAGTAGAAAAATGCAGGACATCGAAGTACTCTCGGAACTAATTACTGATAAAGAGCTAAAAGAACTCGGTCGCAGCTACGGCTATGACGAAGCAACTTTAGCAAAAAAATTAAAATGATGATGCTAGCAGAGCAACCTTTTGTTTGTGAATATTGCGGAACTAAGTTTACTAAAGAAAAAACTTTGTTTGTACATGTTTGCGAACAAAAACGCCGGGCTTTGGCCAAGACAGAAAAACATGTTGTTGTTGGCTATGATGCATTTAATCGATTCTTTAAATTAGTTAACAAAAGTAAACCTGAAAATAAAACTTATGAAGAGTTTTGTAAGAGTCCTTACTACAATGCGTTTGTAAAATTTGGTAGCTTTGTTGCAAACGTAAATCCTTTATATCCAGATAAGTTTATCGACTACGTTGTAAAAAGCGGAGTTAAATTAGATCATTGGTGTAGAGAAGAGCTATATGAAAAGTATGCGTTAGATCTAATTAAAACTGAAAATGTAGAAACAGCACTACAACGAAGTATTGGACATATGGTAGAGTGGGGCGAAACAAATAACGCCCAGTGGAATCACTATTTCTTATATGTTAGTTTAAGTAGAGCAGTCTTTGACATTAAAGATGGAAAAATAAGTCCGTGGATTATACTTAATAGTAAAAGTGGTAGAGAGTTGTTGCAGAAACTAAGTGATGAACAGCTTGCGGCAATAAGTAATATTATAGACGTTCCTTTCTGGACTAGCAAATTTAAAAAGCTACCTGCAGATGTTGAACTAGTAAAGCAAGTTGTTAAGGAATCAAAAATATGACACCCGATGAAAAATCAATCCAAGTAAATCCTAATCTAGACGCTTTACAGTTAGGTTTAGAAATTCTTGTTAGCGAGGAAGACAACTCTGTTTATGTAAAATTTACGGGTTTTGAAACAATCGAAGAAGCAGATAACTATGCAAATATGCTACAGGAAAATCTGCCATTGATGTTGTTCGAATCCGAAATAAAACATTAACATGATTCGAAAATTAAAAGACGGCTCTGAAGTTCCAGAGCTTACTCAGTCTGTAACACTGACGGTTAAAACTAGATGTCCAGAAAAGTGGCTACTAGTTGACAAAGAAACTGGAGAAGTGTATACTCCTTATACAACTGTTGGACCGTTACAGTGGAAAAAAACTGAAGATAGTTGGATGCCAACAAAACAGGATTAACATGCCAGATATCGATATTGATTTCGCTGACAGAGATTTAGCACTCAAACATTTTAAACATGTTGCGGCTTCTATCGATGAAAATGGTACTTTTAAAAAGCACAATACAGGCGTATATTGTACTTCTGTGCCGTACAATCCGTTTACAGGTATAAGTACTGTCAGTTACAAAGAAGCAGAAGAAAGAGGCTATTTTAAACTAGATTTTCTAAATGTAAGTGTCTACAAAGGTGTTAAAAATAGGCAGCACTTACTTGAATTAATGAACCAGGAGCCGTTATGGGATTTACTTTTACAAGACGAGTTCGTGAATCTGTTATTTCATTTAAACGGGCATGGGACGGTACTGAGGAAGACCTGCCCTACTTCCGTGGAACAATTAGCTGCGGTCCTCGCTATGATCCGCCCGGCCAAGAGACACTTGATTGGCCAGGACTGGACGACGATAATGAAGGAAGTTTGGACCAAGCCAGAGACTGGTGATTATCATTTTAAAAAGGCACATGCTATTGCCTATGCACATGTGGTCATTGTGCAAATGAACTTGATTTGTGAACAGATAAGTTACGGGTATAGTTAACTTGTTCTACGAATCAACTGAACGCTTTTTCGCTTTACACGTTTGATATTTAGGTTTAGTAAATTAACTACTGGTCCTAAAATAACCCTAACGTCTTTGCTGTTGAATGTTTTTATAGCGTAGGCAAACGGGTGGATTTGATCCTTACAGAAGATGCTAATAGGGAATTGGCGATTACTTTCCCACCACCAAGTTTCGCCTATTTCTAAAAATATTTTAGTTTCTTCGGGCGTTTTAATTGCGTTTAAATCGTAAAAACTTGTGACGTACTGATCTTGGTTAATTATAATACCAACATACTCGTTTTCGCCATAGTTAAGTACGGATATAAACGGGAGATTTTGTGTAATGTTATCTCTTAATTTAACCATAAATATACAATGAGGGTCTATCCAAATGCAAAAAATTTCAAGTTATTTATATCCGAATAGAGTTAACCTATTAATTGATTTGGCTGGATTTAATGTGGAGTATACAAACGTGTATCAAAGAAT
>JACCDJ011056055.1_pt1 | contig 67066 bp, 70 predicted proteins | sample 7444481 | NCBI WGS metagenome assembly JACCDJ01 (sample SAMN15323435, study PRJNA562643) | freshwater metagenome | isolation source: river surface water | place: USA:Blue River Watershed | collected 2017-08-15
AGGTTGCCGACCTGCTGGGTCGCGGCGGTGCGAGCGCAGCAGAGGCGGAAGCCGAAGCTGCCGCGATCACGGAGTAAGCTGACATGGCGAAGATCAAGATCAAGCAGATCGGTTCGCCGATCCGTCGCCCGGAAAGCCAGAAGAAGATTCTGGTCGGCCTGGGTCTGGGCAAGATGAACCGCGTGGTCGAGGTGGAAGACACCCCGGAAGTACGTGGTGCTATTGCCAAGCTGCCTCACATGGTGGCAGTGGTCGACTGACTTAACCAGCATCCCGGCTTCGGCCGGGATGTTTCTTTTAGCGCGACAAAAGCGAAAGCGAGTGCATCGACATGAAACTCAACGAAATCTCTGACAACAAGGGCGCCCGCAAGGGGCGCATGCGCGTCGGCCGTGGTATCGGTTCGGGCAAGGGTAAGACTGCTGGCCGCGGGCAGAAGGGTGCCAAGGCGCGTTCGGGTGTCTCGATCAATGGCTTCGAAGGCGGTCAGATGCCGCTGCACATGCGGATTCCGAAGCGTGGCTTCAACAACATCTTCGCCAAGGACTATGCCGAAGTGAACCTGGGCCTGATCCAGAAGTTCATCGATGCCGGCAAGCTCGATGCCAAGGCCGTGATCGACCACGCCGCCCTGAAGGGTGCTGGTTTGGCCCGTGGCGGCAAGGATGGCGTGCGCCTGCTCGCCAAGGGTGAGCTCAAGGCGAAGGCCAAGTTCGTTGTCGCCGGCGCCAGCAAGGGCGCTGTTGCTGCGGTTGAAAAGGCCGGCGGTTCGGTCGAAGTGACTGCTGCCAAGGCTGCCGCGGCTGAATAAATCCCCATTTGTGCGGGGCGGGGGTTATTGCATCCCGCCCCGCGCACTATATGGACACGATCCAATAGAGGGGGATGGCTGGCCGGGGGGTCAGCCTCCAAGCAAGGCTTGACCGATCCATGGCTTCACGTGCCGATAACGTTGCGAGCAATCTCAATCTCGCGAATTTCTCTAAGGCGACCGAGCTCAAGAACCGAATCTGGTTCACGCTGGGCGCGCTGATTGTCTTCCGTTTCCTGAGCTTTGTGCCGCTCCCAGGGGTTAACCCGCTGGTGCTTGAGCAGCTCTATGCCCAGACGCGCGGTGGCATCCTCGATATTTTCAACACCTTCTCGGGCGGCAGCCTTGAGCGCATGAGCCTCATCGCGCTGGGCATCATGCCGTATATCACGGCATCGATCGTAGTGCAGCTTGCTGCATCGCTGCATCCGTCGCTGATGGCACTGAAGAAGGAAGGCGAAAGCGGCCGCAAGAAGCTGAACCAGTATACGCGCTATGGCGCGGTGCTGCTGACGGCAGTGCAGGGCTGGTTCATCGCCTCGGGGCTTGAAGCCTATGGGGCCTCAAGCGGCCTTCAGGCGGTCGTCAATCCCGGTCTGATGTTCAAGATCGTGGCTGTGATCAGCCTGATCGGCGGTACAATGTTCCTGCTGTGGCTGGGTGAGCAGATCACCAGCCGCGGGATCGGTAACGGTACCTCGCTGATCATCATGGCCGGCATCGTCGCGCAGATGCCGACCTTTGTTTCGAACCTGTTTGAAGGGGGTCGCTCGGGTTCGATTAGCGGCTTTACCATCGCCACGGCTTTGGGCGTGCTAGTCATCCTCGTGCTGTTCATCTGCTTCATGGAGCGCGCAACGCGCCGGCTGCTGATCCAGTATCCCAAGCGTGCCAGCCAGCACGGTATGATGCAGGCTGACCGCAGCCACCTTCCGCTGAAAATCAATACTGCCGGCGTTATCCCGCCGATCTTTGCCAGTTCGCTGCTGCTGCTGCCGCTGACGATCAGCCAGTTTGCCGGCAACTCGATTTCGCCCGACACTTCGGTTGGCAGCGCGATCGTAACGCTGAACCAATACCTGGCGCATGGTCAGCCGCTCTACATGACGCTGTACGCACTCGGGATCATGTTCTTCAGCTTCTTCTACACCGCCGTGGTGTTCAACCCTGAAGAGACTGCCGAGAACCTCAAGCGCAATGGTGGGTTCATTCCGGGTATTCGTCCGGGCAAGAGCACGGCGACCTATCTTGATTACGTGCTGACTCGCATCACCGTGATCGGGGCGCTCTATATTACCGTCGTCTGCGTGATCCCTGAATGGTGGATTGCCTCGACCGGGCTCAACATGATGTTCCTGGGCGGCACCAGCCTGCTGATCGTGGTCAACGTGACAGTCGACACGATCACTCAGATCCAGTCGCATCTGTTGGCCCACCAGTACGGCGATCTCATCAAGAAGGCGAAGCTGAAGGGTCGCATTCGCTGATCGACACTTGGGGGACGTGCACGTGAACATCATCCTTTTGGGCCCCCCCGGTGCGGGCAAGGGTACCCAAGCTCAGCGACTGGTAGAGCGGCATGGCATGCGCCAGCTGTCGACTGGTGACATGCTCCGCGCTGCCGTAAAAGCGGGAACGCCAGTTGGCCTTCAGGCCAAGGCGGTGATGGAGCGCGGTGAGCTCGTCTCGGATGAGATTGTCTCTGCCCTGATCGGTGAAGAACTTGATGCCATGGGTCCCGAAGTCGGCGCGATCTTCGACGGTTATCCGCGGACCGAAGCTCAGGCCCATTCGCTCGACGCGATCCTGGGCCAGCGGGGGCGCACGCTCAATCACGTGATCGAACTTGCAGTCGACGAGGATGCGCTGGTTGAGCGCATAACCGGCCGCTTCACCTGCGCCAATTGCGGCAAGGGCTATCACGACACATTCGAGCGGCCCAAGGTTGACGGCGTCTGCGACAAGTGCGGTTCCACCGAATTCAAGCGTCGTCCGGATGATAACGAGGAAACCGTGCGGACCCGCATGGCCGAGTATCGAGCCAAGACCGCACCGATCCTGCCGATCTACGAAGCGCGTGGGATTGTCAGCCGCGTCGATGGCATGGCCGACATGGAACAGGTGACGGCGGCAATCGAACAGGTTATTTCTTCCTGATCCTGTAAGGGAAAGGAAGGGCGATGCACCGTTTATCAGTTGCTGCCGCTTTGTTGGTGGCTTCGCCAGTCCAGGCCGAACTGTCAGCTGCGTCCGATACCGGTTTCGTCAGCGATCATGTCGCGACGGTTGCTGCAGAACCTGCCGCCGTGTGGCAGGTGCTCGTCGCGCCAAACCTGTGGTGGTCGCCCGCCCACACCTATTCGGGTGATGCAGCCAATCTCTATCTCGATGCCCAGGCCACCGGCTGCTTCTGCGAGAAGCTACCCAAGCCCGTCGGTGCATCGGTTGAGCAGCGGATGGGCAGCGTTGAGCATATGCACGTGGTCTATGCCGATCCCCAGCGCGGTGTGTTGCGACTGACGGGCGGCCTTGGTCCCTTGCAGGGCGAGGTAGTCCACGCTGTGCTCACTCTTACCCTCAAGCAGGAGCGCGAGGGCACGCAAATCAAGTGGCGCTATTCCGTTGGCGGGGTCTGGCAGGCCAAGCCGGCCGAGCTCGCGCCCTTGGTCGACAAGGTCCTGGCAGAGCAGGTCAAGCGTTTGGCGGACAAGGCTGGCCCGGCACCTGAGCCCGACGCGGGGCCAACGGGCTAGAACCGCGCGGAACTGCGGCGTTGACAGCTTCGCCGAATCACCGTAAGCGCCCGATCCATTCGGCATGAACGGATAAGTCCGGAAGGCGAGGCCATTGCGCGCGCCAACCGGGCTTTTTGCCGTTGTGGCGAATGAGCGTTGAGATGGAGGGCGGTGGCTAGCACTGCGGCCTTCTGTGGAGCATGGAGAAGTAAGTGGCTCGTATTGCCGGGGTCAATATCCCCACCAACAAGCGCGTTCTTATCGCGCTCACCTACATTCACGGTATCGGCCCGTTCAAGGCCCGCCAGATTGTCGACAAGCTGGGTATCGACCATACCCGTCGCGTTTCGGATCTTTCTGATCAGGAAGTCCTGCACATCCGCGAAACCATCGACGCCGAGCACACGGTTGAGGGTGACCTCCGCCGCGAAACCGCGATGAACATCAAGCGCCTTATGGACCTGGCCTGCTATCGCGGCCTGCGTCACCGTAAGGGTCTGCCGGTTCGCGGTCAGCGCACGCACACCAACGCCCGTACCCGCAAGGGTAAGGCGAAGCCCATCGCCGGCAAGAAGAAGTAAGCAGCGCGCCGTCAGGCCCGCAGCTTTCCCTTCCCGATATTCGAGTAGGACAACCAAATGGCACGCGAACCCCAGCGCATTAAGCGCCGCGAGCGGAAGAACATCACCAGCGGCATCGCTCATGTGAATGCCAGCTTCAACAACACCATGATCACCATCACCGACGCCCAGGGCAATGCGATTTCCTGGTCGAGCGCCGGCATGATGGGCTTCAAGGGTAGCCGCAAGTCGACCCCGTACGCCGCGCAGGTGGCTGCTGACGACGCAGGCAAGAAGGCCGCCGAGCACGGTGTCCGTACCTTGGAAGTCGAAGTGAAGGGCCCCGGTTCGGGCCGTGAAAGCGCGCTGCGTGCACTGCAGGCTGTTGGCTTCACGATCACTTCGATCCGCGACGTCACGCCGATCCCTCACAACGGGGTTCGGCCGTCGAAGCGTCGCCGCGTCTGATTGAGTTATCGCGGTGATGGGGCCCCATCACCGCTGTTCCGGATCGGTCGCGGTGCATCAGAGCGCAGCGGCCGTTCCCGCCAAAACAAGACCCTAGGGGAAGTACATGACTGTCAACATCAAGAACTGGCAGGAACTCAAGAAGCCCAACGCCCTCGAGGTGAAGCCGGGCAACGACCCCAAGCGCCGTGCCACTTTCGTCGCCGAACCGCTCGAGCGTGGTTTTGGCCTGACGCTTGGCAATGCGCTGCGTCGCGTGCTGCTGTCCTCGCTCCAGGGCGCGGCCATCACCTCGATCAAGATCGAGAACGTACTGCATGAATTCTCGTCGCTCGCTGGCGTGCGTGAAGACGTGACCGACATCGTGCTCAACGTGAAGCAGATCGCGCTGAAGATGCAGGGCGAAGGCCCGAAGCGTCTGCAGCTGTCGGCCACTGGCCCGGCAGAAGTGAAGGCCGGTGACATCGCTGTTTCGGGCGATATCGAGGTGATGAACAAGGATCTCGTGATCTGTCACCTCGATGAAGGCGCGATCCTGAATATGGAACTGACGGCCGAAACCGGCAAGGGCTATGTCCCGGCCGTGTCGAACCGCCCGGCGGATGCGCCGATCGGGCTGATCCCGGTCGACTCGCTCTACTCGCCGGTCCGTCAGGTTTCGTACAAGGTCGACAACGCCCGCATCGGCCAGGAACTGGACTACGACAAGCTGAATCTGACCGTTGAAACCGACGGTACGGTTACCCCGGAAGACGCCGTGGCCTATGCTGCGCGCATCCTCCAGGATCAGCTCTCGCTGTTCGTCCACTTCGAAGATGCAGTGCCGATGGGCGCCTCGCCGATGATCGGCATGGCTGCTGCTCCGGCCGAAGAAAGCGATACCAACCAGCTCAACCGTTACCTCCTCAAGAAGGTGGACGAGCTTGAACTGTCAGTGCGTTCGGCCAACTGCCTCAAGAACGATAACATCATCTACATCGGTGACCTGGTCCAGAAGACCGAGGCCGAGATGCTCCGCACGCCGAACTTCGGCCGCAAGTCGCTTAACGAGATCAAGGAAGTCCTGAGCTCGATGGGCCTGCGCCTCGGCATGGACATCCCTGGCTGGCCGCCGGAAAACATCGAGGAAATGGCCAAGAAGCTCGAACAAGAGCTGCTGGGCTAACCAGTTTCGGGGCACCTGCGGGTGCCCCGACGGTAATGGTCGCCACCTTAGTGTGACCAGCTACGGGCTACCTGACACGGGCCCATAACGAACGAAGGAAAGACCTATGCGTCATAAGCTTGGTGGGCGTAAGCTCAACCGCACTTCCAGCCACCGCAAGGCCCTGCTGCGAAACATGTCGGCTGCACTGATCAAGCATGAGCAGATCACCACGACCCTGCCCAAGGCCCGTGAACTGCGTCCCTATCTTGAAAAGTTGATCACGCTGGCCAAGCATGGTGGCCTTTCGAACCGCCGTCTGGCCCACGCCCGTCTGATGGACGATGCGCAGGAAAAGAAGCTGTTTGAAGTCCTGGCCGCACGCTATGCTGATCGTCACGGTGGCTACACCCGCGTGATCAAGGCCGGCATCCGCGCTTCGGACGCTGCGCCGCTTGCCGTGATCGAACTGGTTGATCGTGATCCGGCTGCCAAGGGCCAGGATTCGGGCCCGGTCATGATGGCTGACGACGCCGAATAAGCGTTTTACTGAGACCTTTGGTCCAGTTGAAAAGGCGGGGGTGACTGCTAGGGTCACCACCGCCTTTTTGCATTTCGGAGCCTTGCATGTCGCGTCGCGTCCCGGCCCTGGTGGCCGCCACTCTGGTTGTCTCGCTTGCTACCCCAGTCTTCGCTGAGAAAATGAACATTTCCTACCCTGAAACGAGCCGCGTCGATCTGGTCGAAACCCAGTTTGGTGAGGCCGTGCCCGATCCCTATCGCTGGCTGGAAAACGATGTCCGTACGGACAAGGCCGTGGCCAAGTGGGTGGAGCAACAGAACGCGCTGACGCAGGGCTATCTGGCCCAGTTGCCCCAGCGCCAGTGGTTTGCGGACCGCATCAAGACACTGATGGATTACGAACGCTTTGGTCTGCCGCGCAAGGCCGGGGCGCACTACTTCTACATGCGTAACTCGGGGCTGCAGAATCAGTCGCAGCTGTTCGTGCGAGACGGGCTGAATGGCACTCCGCGGCTGCTGATCGATCCCAATGCCTGGGCGAAGGATGGAGCGACGGCGCTTGATGCCTGGGTGCCATCGCGGAACGGAAAGTTGCTTGCCTATTCGATCCAGGACGGCGGGTCTGACTGGCGGACGATCAAGGTGCTCGATGTTGCCACCGGCAAGGTGCTGGGTGATGGCGTGCAATGGGCCAAGTTCACCAACATCGCCTGGGTCGGCAACGAAGGTTTTCTCTATTCGCGCTTCCCCGAACCGCAGCCGGGGGCTGAGTTTCAGTCGCTGAACAAGCAGCAAGCGGTTTACTTCCACCGCATCGGTACGCCGCAATCGCAGGACGAGTTGGTCTATGCGACCCCAAGCGATCCCGAGCTGGGCCATTCGGCCGAGGTTACCCATGATGGGCGCTGGGTGGTGATCACCACTTCGAAGGGCACCGACAGCCGTTATGCGATCCACATTCTGCCAGTTCGCAAGGATCGCAAGTGGCAGGCGCAGACCCTAGTTGGTGCGCTCGATCATGCCTGGAACCTGATCGATGGAATCGGTGATGCGCTTTACTTTGTAACGAACAAGGATGCGCCGCGGATGAAGGTGGTCAGGGCGGACCTTAAAAAGCAGGGATTGTATCGCATAGCCTGCGAGGGCTCAGCGAAAACCGATGACGTTTGCCTGGAGCCCCGGCCAGAGTTCACCGACATCGTTGCTGAGCGCGCCGAAACGCTCGACCGGGCCCAGATCGTCGGTAACCGATTGGTGCTGTCCTATCTCAAGGATGCGAAGTCGGTGGCCGAAGTGCGCGCGCTCGATGGCAAGCCGGTGCAGCAGATCGCGCTCAATGCGATCGGTACGGCCTCTGGCTTTAGCGGTGAGCCGGGTGATCCGGAGACGTTTTACAGCTTTTCCAGCTTCAACCAGCCCAGTGGGATCTATCGGTTTGACACCCGGACTGGGAAGAGTGAGCCCTTTGCCATCCCGAAGCTGACCTTCAATCCGGCCGACTATGCGATCGAGCAGCGCTTCTTTACCTCGAAGGATGGCACGCGCGTGCCGATGTTCGTGGTGCGCCGCAAGGACGTGGCCCAGGCTGGAAAGGCCGTTCCGACGCTGCTTTATGGCTATGGCGGGTTCGATATCTCGTTGACGCCGGGCTTCTCGGCGGTGCGGATGGCCTGGCTGGAAGCAGGCGGGGCCTTTGCGCTGGCCAACCTGCGCGGCGGGGGGGAATATGGCAAGGCCTGGCATGATGCCGGCCGGCTCAACAACAAGCAGAACGTCTTCGACGATTTCATTGCCGCCGGTGAATATCTCATCGCTGAGGGCGTGACGCCGAAAAGCGGCCTAACGATCCAGGGCGGCTCAAATGGTGGCTTGCTGGTGGGGGCCGTGGTCAACCAGCGGCCTGATCTGTTTGCCGCGGGCAATGCCGCGGTGGGCGTGATGGACATGCTGCGCTTCGATCGGTTCACAGCCGGGCGCTATTGGGTCGATGACTATGGCTATCCCGGCAAGGAGGCCGATTGGCGCGTGCTGCGGTCCTATTCGCCCTATCACAACATTAAGGTGGGAGTGGACTATCCGGCGATGCTGGTGACCACAGCCGACACCGATGACCGCGTCGTGCCGGGGCACAGCTTCAAGTATACCGCGGCTTTGCAGGCGGCCAAGGCCGGCGCCAAGCCGCACTTGATCCGGATCGAAAGCCGCGCCGGGCACGGTTCGGGCAAGCCAACCGACAAGGCCGTGGCGGAAGGGGCGGATGTGCTCGCGTTCCTGGCGCAGTGGAGCGGATTGGAAGTTCTGCGTTCAGAAAAGTGACCGGAAAGCTGAACGTCAGCTAACGGGCGGGTTCAGCTTGGTGCCACGGTTGATTCGCTAATCCTTCACGCAACGACGGGCCATCATGCCCGCCGGAGAGTGAAGGATCGAAGCCATGAAGACCATGTCAAAATTTCTGACCAAGGGCACTATTACCACCATAGCGGCTGGCGCGATGGCGCTTACTTCGGCCACTCCCGCCTTTGCCCAGCACCGCGATCGCGACGGGATCAGCGCGGGCGACATTATTGCCGGGGCGCTGATCATCGGCGGGATTGCTGCGGTGGTCTCGGCCGCCGGCAACAACAATGACCGCGACTATCGCTACGACCGCGCCGGCTACGGCACAGGCTACAACCAGGGGCATGGTTATCGCGATGACTATGCGTCGCGAGGCAATCCGCGCCGCGCTGTTGAGCAATGCGTCTTTGCCGCTGAACGCAATGCTGCGCGTTATAGCTATCGCCGCGCCGATGTGACCGACGTCCGTGATATTCGCGAGACGCGCTATGGCTATCAAGTCCGCGGCCGGATCGCCGTCAACGGCAACGGGCGGGACTGGCGCCGCGGCGATGGCAACTATGGCCGTGGCTGGGGCGGTGACTACCGCGGGTGGAACGATAACCTGCGTGGCTATGACTCGGGAACATTCAGCTGCCGTATCGAGCGCGGCCGGGTGGTAGATATCGACTATGGCGGGTTGCGCGGCATTTAAATGCTGACGTTGAAGGCGAGGGCGGTTCAGGCAAGCGAAAGCCTGGGCCGCCTAAGTCTATGGAGAGCAAGGGACAGTCAGCTTTAGCGGAAGGGGTCAGGCAGATGACGAGTAGGTTCAAGCGGGCTGCGGCGGTTGCAGCGCTGGCGGCGTCATTTTCCATGGCCGCGACGCCAGCCATGGCGCGGGGCTGGGGTGGGCACTACCGCCAGCACGATCGGGTTGACGGGGGCGATATCCTGGCCGGTATGCTGATTATTGGTGGGATCGCCGCCCTTGCCAGCGCCGCGAACAAGGCAAGCAAGCAGCAGCAAGATTATCGAGAGCAGCTTCCGCGCGAGCGCCAAGACCTGCCGCGCTATGGCCGCGCCGATGACCGGCCAGAATGGCGGGAAGGGGCGGGGATCGATGGCGCGGTCAACCGCTGCATCGATGAAGTGAACCGGGGCCGCACCCGCGTTGGCGAGGTGGAAAGCGTTAATCGCGAAACTGGTGGCTGGCGGATTGCAGGATCAACGACTGGCAATGGCAATTTCAGCTGCGTGATCGATCGCGAAGGCCGCATCCGCAACGTCAATGTTGATGGCCACGCGATCTGAAAGCGCCGCCGCTTTTACCGCGATGTCTCCAGCCAGTGCGCCATCGCGCCCATCAGGTCGCGCCCATAGGCCTGGGCCAGCCTGCTGCCGCCGACGGCATTGAACGCGTGGATCGCGCCGGGGTAGGAATGGAGTTCAACCGGCACACCGGCTGCGACCAGGCGGCGGGCGTAATCCAGGTCTTCATCAAGGAACAGGTCAAGGCCGCCGGTGCCGATCCAAGTCGGTGGCAAGCCCGAGAGATCCTGTGCGAGCGAGGGTGAGAACCAGCCGCGCCGATCATCGTCGGGCTGGTAGCTGCCCTGCAAGGCGCTCCAGCCATATCGGTTGGAAGGGCGGGTCCAGATGAACTCGCCGGTGGTGGGGTTGTTGTACCGGCAATCCGGTCCGCCCGTGCGATGGTCCAGCATCGGATAGGTCAGGAACTGCGCGGCCAGCTTTGGCCCTTCCAGGTCACGAGCCATCAGCGCCACTGAGGCCGCCAGACCGCCGCCAGCACTTTCACCGGTGATCCCGATCCGTGCCGGATCTGCCCCGGGCAGGCCGGCCAGCCACTTGAGCGCGGCGAGGCAATCCTCTTGCGGGGCCGGGAAGGGGTGTTCGGGCGCAAGCCGGTATTCGACCGAGGCAACCGGGATACCCAGCGCTTGCGCCATGGCCGAAGGGCCAGCCTGCATCACGCTGGCCGAACCCATGATCATCCCGCCGCCGTGGATGTGGAGCAGCGCTGCCCGGCCCGGCGTACCCGGCGCCGGATCATAGAGATAGATGGCCAGCGGCCCGCCGGGGCCGGCGATCGTGTGCACCACCGGGGCAATGGCCGGGGCGCCCAGGAAGGCATAGCGGGCGTTGCTGGCCACGCGCAGTTCGCCCAGGTCCATCGCCGCCAGATCGGCGGCGGGCATCATGTCGAGCAGCGGCAGCAGCTCGGGATCGACGAGGTGACGGGTCGACATGGCTTATTGCAGGCTGGTCTTGGGGAACATCCAGCGCTGCGAAAGGCGCGGCTCAAACGGCTTCCACGAGCCTTCGGGCTGATGCAGCCGGTCAGCGATGGCGATCACTGCGCTGGGGTTGAAGCCCAGCCCGCAATGGCTGGCCAGCACTTCGATGTTTTCGGTTTGCGGGTTCTTGTCACGCCGCTGCACCGATCCGCGCCAGTGGACCACGCCATCGGTCTTGGTCAGGATCGAGGTGGTTGGCACCGGCGGGGCGCGGTGCAGGTCAACAAAGCGGCCCTGGCGGATCGGCTCGGGATCCTTGCCGTTGAGATATTCGAACAGCCGCGCCGCGTTGGAATGGCGGCGATCGTCAGAGATCGGGCTGCCCAGCGTAATCACCAGCCGCACCGCTTCCGGGTGGGCCTTGGCCAGTTCACGGGCAAAAACGCCGCCCAGGCTCCAGCCGACGATCGAAACCTTGCGCCCGGTCTCACGATAGATCTTCAGCAGCATCGATTCCATTTCGTGCACCCGCGGTGCATCGATCCGGACATTGCGGCCCATGCCCCAGCCGCGTGCATCATAGCCCAATTGCTTGAGCAGCTTGCGCAGCGGTGCCGTAGAGCTGTCGGAAGCCAGGAACCCCGGCAGGACCAGCACCGGGTGACCATCACCCTGCGGCAGGTTCGAAAGATAGGGGCGGAAGGCATAGAACGCCGCCAGTTCTAGCATGGCGCGGGATTCCGCGAGCGCGAACAGCCGCGAGGGCGGCCGGGCGTGGCTCGGCTGCGGGAATGCGGCGCTGGCTGCTGTCATTTCTTGCTGGCCTTCCTGCTCTTCGCGGCCGGTTTCTTGCTTGCCGGCTTCTTGTTCGTAGTTGGCTTGGCCGCCGCTTTCGCTGCCGCCTTCGCCGTCTTGGCGGCGGGCTTTGGCTTCTTCAAGGGGGCGGCCTGCGGTATCCGCGGTTCCGTAACCTTGGCGGCGGCGTCGCGCAGTTCCTGGAAGCTCTCTTCGATGCACTGGGCGTAGAACTCCGGATCGGGCAGCAGGTTGCGGCAGGCCGTGAAAGCAATGGTCGCTTCCTTCACGTAACTCTGCACAACGTGACCCAGGCCCAGGCCGTCAGTCAGGCAGAGTAGGCCCATCATGCTTTCCAGCCGGGCACCCGCCGAATAGATCGGAACCGGCGGGCCGGGTACGTTGGTGACTACCGTGGTGAAGGGCAGAGCGACCCGGTTGGCAAGGCCCAGCCGGGTATAGGCCTGAGCCGCCAGCGCCATGAACAGCGCCGGGCTGACCTTGCTCATCTCGGTCATGTTGCGGGCGCCGATCGCATCGGACATGGCCTTGGAATTGGTGGTCTGCGAGAAGACGTATTCCAGCCGGTCAACCGGATCGGCGATATGGGTGCCGAGCGGCGCGATCATCGCCGCGACCTGATTGCCCATGTCGCCCTTTTCATCCTTCCCGCGCACCGAGATTGGCGCCATCGCGGTCAGGGTCTTGTCCGGCAGGTCACCCTTGGCCTCAAGGTACTTGCGCATGGCCCCGCCGATGATCGCCAGGAACACGTCGTTGACCTTGGCCCCTTCAACCGCATGGCGGATCGCCTTAATGTCTGACAGCGGGACCGAGCGGCCCTCAACCACGCGAGTGGTCGAGATCACCTGATTAAACCGGGTGCGCGGGGCGATCATCTCCCCATGCAGGGCAAAGTCCTTGGTCGCGATACCTTTAACCGCACGGGCCAGGCCCGGCATGGCCTTGGCCGCAACTTCAAGCTGGCGGACCGGGTTGGCCACGGCGTTGAGCCACGAACGCGCGACCAGCGAGGCCGGGCTGGGCACAGCCTCCGGTTGCCAGTTGTCCGGCTCGGCCGGGGGCGGTGCATCGGGCAGCAGCGTGTGGAGCGCCTCCATCAGGTCAATTCCGCTCATCCCGTCAATTGCGGCATGATGCACCTTGGTGACCATGGCATAGCTGCCTTTGGCCACGCCGGGGATATTGTCGAGCCCTTCGATCACCGTGAATTCCCATGGCGGCCGCGTCAGGTCGAGCGGGCGTGCAAAGAGCCGCGCGGCCTGGATGCAAAGCTGGCGCCAGTCTCCCGGCTTGGGCAGGGCAAGGTGGCGGACGTGGTATTCCAGATCGAAATCGGGATCCTCGATCCAATAGGGATAGTCGAGATCGAACGGCACCCGCACCAGCCGCTGTCGCATCGTGCGCGACAGTTGCATCCGGCTTTCCATGAAGCGCAGAATGTCCTTGAACCGAACGAAGCCGCCGGGTGCCGTTTCGGGGTTGTAGATCAGGATCGAGCCGATGTGCATCGGCGAGTTCCGCGTCTCAAGCGCGACGAACGAGGCATCCATGCCCTGGAGCTGACGCAAGTTGATCCCCTCCTGCCTTTGGCCCGCCTAAAGGCTTGTTATTGGCAGGGAGCCTATCAGAGCATGGCCAGCCGTCAACATGCCCCTTTTGCCTGGCCGGGATCGTCCCTATTGGGGGCCCATGGCCCGTGCTGGACGTCCCGATCAACCCAATGCTGCCGAGCGTTTCAACGAGGAACGCGCGACCTATACGGTTACCAGTAGCCAGCCCGATCTGGAGGCGGGACTTGCCGCGATCCGCGAGGTTCAGGCCACGCTGAAGCCCAAGCCCGGGGTTTACCGGATGCTCGATGCCCGGGGCGCCGTGCTCTATGTTGGCAAGGCGCGGGCGCTGAACAATCGGGTTGCCAATTACACCCAGGTTGACCGCCTGCCGCTGCGGCTCAAGCGAATGGTGGCCCAGACCCGTTCGATGGTGATCGTCACCACCAACAGCGAGGCTGAGGCGCTGCTGCTCGAAGCGCAGCTGATCAAGCGCTATCGCCCGCCTTACAACGTACTGCTGCGCGACGACAAAAGTTTCCCCTTCATCCTGCTGCGCGCCGAGCATGATTTTCCGCGGATCATGAAGCACCGCGGCGCGCGCAAGGCCAAGGGCAATTATTACGGTCCCTTCGCCAGCGCCGGTTCGGTCAACACCACGATCAACGCCTTGCAGAAACTGTTCCTGCTGCGGTCCTGCACCGACAGCTTTTTTGCCCGGCGCGATCGGCCGTGCCTGCTCTACCAGATCAAGCGGTGCTCGGCCCCCTGCGTTGGCCGCATCGACGAAGCCAATTATGCCGAACTGGTGAGCGAGGCGAAGGATTTCCTGGGCGGCCGCTCCAGCGCGGTCCAGCGCAAGCTGGAAGACCAGATGGCCCAGGCCGCGGAGGCGCTGGATTTTGAACGCGCCGCCCTGCTGCGTGATCGGTTGCGCGCCGCAACCTTCATCCAGGGCAGTCAGGCCGTGAACGCCGAAGGCGTGGGCAATGCCGATGTTTTCGCGGTCGCCTGCAAGAGCGGGCACTTCGCGATCCAGGCCTTCTTTATCCGCGGCGGGCAGAACTGGGGGCACCGCGCCTTCTTCCCTAGCCATACCGATGGTTTGGACGAGGGCGAGGTGCTGACAGCATTCCTGGCCCAATTCTATGAAGAGGTGCCGCCGCCGCGGCTGATCCTGGTTGACCGCGTGCTGCCCGAGGCGGACCTTCTGGCCGAGGCCTTTGCCCGGCCGGCGGGGGGCAAAGTTGAGCTGTCGGTCCCGCAGCGCGGTGACCGGCGCCGGCTGATGGAGCAGGCCAGCCGCAATGCGGTTGAGGCGCTTGAGCGGCGGCAGGCTGAAAGCGGCACCAAGGCCAGGCTTAACCGCGAATTGGCGGAATTCCTTGAACTGGCCGAGCCGCCGCAGCGGATCGAGGTTTACGACAACAGCCATATCCAGGGCGCCCAGGCGCTGGGGGCAATGATCGTTGCCGGGCCGGAGGGCTTCATCAAGGGCCAGTACCGCAAGTGGAATATCAAGTCCGCCCAGACTAACGATGACTTCGCGATGATGCGCGAAGTGTTCCAGCGCCGCTTTGCCCGTGTGCAGGATGAAGATCCGGATCGCGATGGCGGGATGTGGCCCGATCTGGTGCTGATCGACGGCGGCAAGGGGCAAATGTCAGCCGCGCGCGATACGCTGGAGGACCTGGGGATCGAGGATGTCCCGTTGATCGCCATCGCCAAGGGCCCGCACCACGGCCGTGAAGGGCGCGAGGTGTTCCACTTCCCCGATGGACGCGAGAAGATGCTCCCGGTCAATTCGCCGCTACTGTTCCACCTTCAGCGGCTGCGGGACGAGGTTCACCGCTTTGCCATCGGCGCGCATCGGGAAAAGCGCAGTCGGGCAATCACCGCTTCGCCGTTGGACGAAATCCCCGGCATTGGTCCGGCGCGCAAGCGGGCACTGCTGCTGCATTTCGGCACTGCCAGCAAGGTCCGCGCTGCCAGCCTCGAAGACCTGCAGCGCGCGCCGGGCGTCAGCGCCACGGTCGCCCAGACGGTTTACGATTTCTATCATCCGGGTGGGTGATAGATTGTCTGAAAACTATCATGCAAAATATTGAATAATAGCAAAATATCTTAGTATCATTCTTTCGACGCAGCACGCCGGATCATGCCTTCCTGCGCCACGCTGGCAACCAGGCGTCCGTCACGGGTGAAGATCCGTCCGCGGTTGAACCCGCGGCCGCGATCCGACCATGGGCTGTCGGTGGCATAGAGCAGCCATTCGTCGCAGCGGAAATCATCGTGGAACCAGACTGCATGGTCCAGGCTGGCACTGATCACTTCGCCGCGGGCCCAGGACAGGCCGTGGGGCAGGGCGCAGGTGCCCAGCAGGGTCATGTCGCTGGCATAGGCCAGAACTGCGCGGTGGATTGCCGGATCGTCTGGCAGCGGTGCCACGGTCTTGAACCACGAATGCGAGCGCGGCGGTGCTGGCTGGGGGTTCATCCAGTGGCGCCCTTCGACCGCGCGCATCTCGACTGGGCGCGGTGTGAGGAAGTGGTGGCGGGCTTCGGGCCGGGCATGCTCGGCGAAACGGCGGCGCACGTCGGCCTCGGGCTCCAGCTCTTCGGGCGGCGGGACGTCGGGCATTTCCGCATCGCGATGCGAAAGCCCATCCTCGTGCTTCTGGAACGAGGCGGTCAGGTTAAGGATCGGCCGACCCTGCTGGCTGGCGACAACGCGGCGGTTGGAGAACGAACCGCCATCGAAATCGCGCGCGACGTTATATTCACTTGGATGCTCTTCGCTGCCGCCGCGCAGGAAATAGGCGTGGAGCGAGTGGGCGGAACGGTTTTCACCCACCGTGGCCTGGGCAGCATTGAGCGCCTGGGCGATCACTTCGCCGCCAAACACCCGGCCGATGCCACCTTTCTTGCGCCGGCCGTGGAAGTGATCCTCGCCATCGGGTTCGACGGTCAGCAGGCGCACCAGGCCGGAAACAAGGCGTTCGGGCGAGATATCGGGGATGTCCATGCCATGCCCTTTGCGGATACCACCAGCGCGCGTCAATCCGGTTTTAGCCGGACGGTTAAACGGCACTGGTTGATATCCGGTGGCAGGAACAGCCGGGCGTTGGCTGGCCGTTCCTGCCCCAGGGTGCTTACTTCCTGGCCTTGGCCGCGGTGCTTGCCGTCATCTGGAACCGGGCATCAATCGCCGGCTTGCGGGCATAATCGCTGTCAGAGGGGATGTAGGCCGGATTGAAGCGGTCCGCCCACTTTTCCGCTTCGACCAGCCATTCGATATGCACCTCCTCATAAGGAAGGTTATGGGTGCCCTTGGGTTGCTCGACATAGCGGAAGTCCACGCCCTCCTGTTTGCCCGAAGCCTTGAGGCGCGAGACCAGGGTCCGCGACTGCTCGATCGGGATGCGGGCGTCGCGCAGGCCCGCGACGATCAGGATCGGCGACCATGGACCATCGGTGTTGCGGGCCGATGAGATCGCCACCAGGTTGTCTGCAGTGGCCTGGAAGTTCGCGCCAAAGCTGCCGAAAGTGCCCTGGTCAAAAGCCTTCATCATCGGGAAGTCATAGACCCCGGCTCCGGCGATTGCGCACTTCCACACGTTCGGATCGCGCTGCGCGCCCCGGGCCGTGGCATAGCCGCCATAGGACCAGCCCATGATGCAGGCGCGCTTCGGATCGATCAGCCCGGTCTGGCCGAACCAGGTCAGCGCGTCATTGAGATCGTCCTGCATCCGCTGGCCGTAACCGTTGGGCTTGCGGCCTTCGAGTACGAACTGTTTCCCGTAACCGCCCGAGCCACGATAGTTCGGCTGGATAACGACATAGCCCAGTTCGGCCATCGCCTGGTGCCATGGGAAAAAGCCAAACTCTTCCTCGTCACGCACGCCGAAGGGGCCGCCGTGGGGCATCACGATAACCGGCAGGTTCCTTCGATTGGGCCGGTGGCGCGGATAGGTCACAACGGCAGGGATCTCCATCCCGTCCGATGCCTTGTAGCGGATCGTCTCGGTCGGATTCATGTCTGCATCCTGAAGCTCTGGATGGAAGTTCCCCAGGATGCCGAGATTGCCGCTGACGGTATCGTAAATGTAGTAGGTGCCCGGTTCGGAGGGCTTCGCGATAAACACCACCAGTTTGGTATAATCATCGTTGGCCGACATGATCTGGGCGTTGCCCACGCCGAAGTCCTCATCAAAGAACTTCTGAATTTCGTTGAGCCGCCCATCGAACCAGCGGGTACGCTGCTTGTTGGTGATATAGCGCACGCCGATCAGCCGGTTGTTGTCCTTGCTCGGGACCAGTCCGCTCACGTCATGGCCCGGTACTTCGAACACCGGCTTGCCGACGATTTCCATCGTCGCCATGTTGATCCGATAGACCTTGCGGAAACCGTCCTTGTTGCTTGTGGCATAGGCGATGTCGCCTTCCAGCGTGAAGATATCGGGCGTGATCTGGGTGCCAGTGTAGGTCGTGTCCTTTTCGTTCGCGATGGTCTTCAGCGGTTCGTCCGGGGTCGATCGGTACATTAGCCGCTGCTTGCCATCATCATCGCCGCCAATCCCGGCGCGGATGACGCCCTTGCCATCGGCGATCCACTGGCTGACGAAAACGTTGGGCCGCTGCACCGTGCTGAACTTGCCGGTGCGCACATCAAGGTCGATCACCTCGGGACGAAATTCGTTCTGCTCGTTGCGGAACGAGGTGCGCTGCATCAGCACGCGTTCCTTGGTGTGATCGCGGTAAAGGATCTGGATCCCGTTGCCTGATGCGCCTTCCCAGGCCAGCGGCGTGAGCGAGCCGCTTTCCAGATCGTATGCAACATAGCGCAGCAGATCGGCCCGCCGGCCGCCGATGATCTCGCGCGAGGCGAGGGTGAACAGCACCGTCCGATTGCCCACCCAGGACCAGCCGCTGACAGTGCGGTCACCCGCTTCGCGGAATTCTTCGGCGCGGACAAAGAACTTGGGCGGGCTGCCCGGCTTGTTCAGATCGATGATGCCCAGATTGTCGATCCCGTTGCGGCTCATCATCACGGCGATCTTGGTGCCATCGGGCGAGATCGAGGGGTTGCGCATGAAGGGGCGCTTGCCGAACACCTCAGTTGGAGCGCGGCCCTTGATACCCTTGACCACGATGTCCGTGGCCGCCGGCGCCGAAGCCTGAGCCGCGAGCGGAGCGGACAGGGACAGGCTAAGGATGGCAGCCAGCGTGCCGCCGGCCAGGATGTTCTTTGCAAGCACTTCGGAAACCTCCCAAGGATAGCGAAACAGGTCGCTGATACCGAGAAATCTAGCCAGATGGCTGGTCTGCGCAATGGGCCAAAGGACCATTCCCCAGAAGAAAACCCCGCCCGGATCGCTCCGGACGGGGTTTCTTTCACCCTGCGGTGGGTAAGTGGGCTGGCCCCACTCAGTGACCCGCAGCCAAAGCCGCGAGCAGCAGCAGCGCGACGATATTGGTGATCTTGATCATCGGGTTGACGGCCGGGCCGGCGGTATCCTTGTAGGGATCGCCCACGGTATCACCCGTGACGGCGGCCTTGTGGGCTTCAGAGCCCTTGCCGCCGTGGTTGCCATCTTCGATGTACTTCTTGGCATTGTCCCAGGCCCCACCGCCCGAGGTCATCGAGATCGCGACGAACAGGCCGCCGACGATCACGCCAAGGAGCAACGCACCCAGCGCGGCAAAGCCGTTGGCTTGGCCGGCCACCGCCGTGATCACATAATAGACCACGATCGGGACAAGCACCGGCAGCAGCGAAGGAACAATCATTTCCTTGATTGCCGCCTTGGTCACCAGATCGACCGTGCGGGCATAGTCCGGCTTGGACTTGCCGGTCATGATGCCCTTGTCGTTGGCGAACTGGTCGCGAACGTCCTTCACCACATCACCGGCAGCGCGGCCGACGGCGGTCATGCCCATCGCACCAAACAGGTACGGGAGCAGCGCGCCGAGCAGCAGGCCGACGATCACGTAGGGGTTCTCCAGACTGAAGCTGACAACCAGGTCCGGGAAGAACTCACGCAGGTCGGTGGTGTAGGCTGCGAACAGCACCAGCGCAGCCAGGCCGGCCGAACCGATGGCATAGCCCTTGGTCACGGCCTTGGTGGTGTTGCCCACCGCGTCGAGCGCGTCGGTCTTTTCACGGACCGAATCGTCGAGGCCGGCCATTTCGGCAATGCCGCCGGCATTGTCGGTCACCGGGCCATAGGCATCGAGCGCGACCACCATCCCGGCCAGTGCGAGCATCGCGGTTGCCGCATAGGCAATCCCGATCAGGCCAGCGAGCTGGTAGGCAATGATGATGCCGGCGCAGATCACGATCGTGGGCAGGGCAGTCGATTCAAGGCTGATCGCCAGACCCTGGATCACGTTGGTGCCGTGGCCGGTTTCCGACGACTTGGCGATCGAGCGCACCGGGCGATAGTTCGTGCCGGTGTAGTACTCGGTGATCCAGATGATCAGGCCGGTGATGACCAGGCCCAGCAGCGAGCAGTAGAACAGCACGCGGCCGGTGAAGCTTACCGTCGTGTCGAGGATGGTATAGCTCATCGCGGTTTCCATGCTGCCGAGCGCATAGGAAATCGCCCACCAGATCGCGCCGATCGAAAGCACGGCAGTGACCAGGAAGCCCTTGTACATCGCACCCATGATGTTCGTCCCGCCACCCAGGCGGACGAAGTAGGTGCCGATGATCGAGGTGACGATGCAGACGCCGCCGATCAGCAGCGGCAGGGCCATCATCGGGGCGAGCATGTCACCCAGGCCCTTCAGCAGCAGCGCGGTCAGCACCATGGTGGCGCCAACGGTGACGACATAGGTTTCGAACAGGTCGGCAGCCATGCCGGCGCAGTCACCCACGTTATCGCCCACGTTGTCAGCGATCACCGCCGGGTTGCGCGGATCGTCTTCCGGAATGCCTGCTTCCACCTTGCCGACAAGGTCAGCGCCGACGTCAGCAGCCTTGGTGAAGATCCCTCCGCCCAGACGGGCAAAGATCGAAATCAGCGAGGCACCGAAGGCCAGCGCAACCAGGCCATCAACCACTGTCCGGTCTTCGCCGCCAACGGTGTAGCCGGCGACGGAGGTCAGGTAGTAGTAGAACACCGCAATCGCGAGCAGCGCGAGGCCTGCAACCAGCATCCCGGTGATCGCCCCGGCGCGGAAGGCCAGGGTCAGACCGGCCTGCAGGCCGGACTGGGCCGCCGCAGCCGTGCGAACGTTCGACCGGACCGAGATGTTCATCCCGATAAAGCCGGCAACGCCAGACAGCACGGCACCGATCACGAAGCCGGTTGCCGAAATCGTGCCGAGCGTGGCGACAATGATCAGCGCAACGATAACGCCGACAATGGCAATGGTTGTGTACTGCCGCTTCAGATAGGCTTGGGCCCCTTCCTGAATGGCGGCGGCGATTTCTTGCATCTTGGCATTCCCGGCGGACGCGCCGAGAACCTGGCGACTGGTAATGAAGCCGTAGAGCACGGCTACCAGACCCAGGATGATTGCGAGCGTGACGAGATCCACGAGTTCGCTCCCCCTTTTTATCGATTGTTGTAGCCCCGCGAGTACGGGGCTGAGGGGAGGCTATAGGACGTTTTCAGGCCTTGCAATCATTTCAGACCGGCTTTTCCCCGCACTGGCCCGAACCCTTTAGAAGCAGATGTTTACGGCTGGCATAAATGCCGAAAACAAGCAATATTGCGTAGAGTGATGGATTGTGGGAAGTGAACGCCATGGCTGTTATTCTCAAGCAAGTGCTCGCCTGGATGCCCTTCTTTTTCGGCATCGGATTCATCGCCCCGCTGATCTCGCAAGTGATGGTGCAATGGGATGTGCCAGCACCATTCAACATCAGTCGGATCGCTTTTGGCCTGATCATTGGCGGCGGCTGGGGGCTGATCGCCAATGTTCGGGGGCGGTGGGCGTGACCGACCAGGTACTTACCGGCCAGGTACGTCTCGCGCGCGATGCGATCGCGGAACGGGATCGCGCTGCCTTTGCGCTCGGGCCGGATGGGCATGATCGCTATATCCGCCGTGACCTGCGCAAGGAAGAGATTGCGATTGCCCGCCAGTTTCACGGCGGGGCGATGTGGCCCTATGCCGTTGCGGCGTTCGGCTGCTTTGCGATCTGGCTCTCGTTCTTCCCACTTGCGATCATGGGAATGCTCAACCTGCCGCTGGCCCTTGTTCTGTCCTGCGTGTTCTGCGTAGGCGGCTATGTCACCAGTCACGAGGCCATGCATTCGAACATTGGCCGGCCCGGAAGCAAGACCCGCTGGCTGAACGAGGCGGTCGGCGCGGTCTCGACCATTCCGATTGTTTTCCCCTTTTCGATGGCCCGGCTGATGCACCTTGAGCATCACTATCATTGCAACCATCCTGAAAAGGACCCGGACTATACCGACGAAGCGCCCAATATATGGGCCGCCTGGTACAAGACCTGGTACAATCGCCAGCCGGGGGTCGATGGTTCGATCCACCACTACAAGCGGATCCTGGCCGCGATGGGCACGCCGATTGCCCGCCGTGCGCTGGTGGAGACGATGGTCGTGCAACTGATCTTCATGGCCACGCTCTTCACCATGGCCTGGAACGGCTATGCGATCGAAGCCGCGCTGATCTGGTGGCTGCCGCGGCACATCGGCCTCAGCTATATCCGCTTCTTCCTGTCGTGGGCGCCGCACCATCCGCGCGAGGGCAGGATGGGGCGGTATGAGAACACCTATGTGTTCAAAAGCCGGGTTGGCCATGTGCTGTCGATGGGGATGCAGTACCACATCGTTCATCACCTCTACCCTGGCATCCCGAACCATCGGACCAAGGCAGCCTATTACGCGCTCAAGCCGATCCTGAAGGCGCGCGGGGTCGACGTTTCCCCGCTTTAGCCGTGCTCATAGCCCAGATTGCCGTCCTCATCGAGCGACCGGCCATCGAGCATGATTGGTGCCGCGCCTGAAGCTGTTGCCACGCCGATGCGGAATGCCGTGACGGACGGTTGGGCGCCTGCGGTGAGGGTGAAGAGCAACTGGTAATCCTCGCCCCAACGCAGCGCATCGGCGCGGCGCATTTCGGGGACGGCGATAGGCACGGCAGCACTGTCGATCGCGAAAGTCACGCCAGAGGCACGGGCCATGCGGCTGGCATCGAGCAGCAGTCCGTCGGAAACGTCCATCATCGCGCTGACCGCCGGTGCTAGCGCCTGACCTTCGGCCAGCAGAGCTGAAGGGCGGCGGAAGGCAGTGCTATCTGCACCGGTACTGCCGCCCAGCGCTTCGAACCCCAGCATCGCTGCGCCAACCGGGCCGGTGATCCATAGCGCATCGCCAATCTGCGCGCCGCCGCGTGCCGGAACCGGGCGATGGGTCGCGCGGCCCAGCGCGGTCAGGCCCAACACCTGCGCGCCGGCCGCCCCGATCGTATCCCCCCCCAGCAGCGGCACGCCATAGTGCGCCAGCGCTTCGCCAAGCCCTTCAACGAACCGGGCGTCATCCACGCCCAACTGGTAGCCCAGCATTACACCCAGCGGCTCTGCGCCTTTGGCCGCAAGGTCTGACAGGTTGCTGGCAACCAGCTTCCAGGCCACGTCGGCCGGATCCTGCCCGGTCAGGTAATGGATGCCTTCCGCCATGGCGTCATGCGTCACGACCAGCGTTTCGCTGCCAAGGTCGAGCACGGCGCAATCATCGGCCAACCCGCGTGCGGCGGGATGCGTGGCCAGACCATGCAGGGCGGCAATAAAGGCGGCTTCGCGGCTCAGCCGCGCACATCCTTGGCCACGGCATCAAGCACGCCGTTGACGAACTTGGCCTCGCGCGCTTCGAAGAAGGCGTGGGCGACATCGACATATTCGCTGATTGCTGTGCCGGTCGGCACGTCGGGTCGAGCCAGGAGCTCCCATGCCCCAGCGCGCAGGATCTGCAGCATGGTCCGGTCAAGACGCTCCAGCTTCCAGCCTTCGGCCAGCCGCGCTGCGAGTAGATCATCGATTTCCTCGTACCGCGCGATCACGCCAGTCACGATTGCATCGAAAAAGACCACTTCTGCGGCGGCGTACTGGTCCCCTTCGATCTCCGCACCCAGGCGATGGCGGTGGAACTCGTCGAGCAGCGACGCCTGCGGCGTGCCTTCCATCGCGTGCTGATACAACGCCTGTACCGCGGCAAGGCGGGCTGCAGGGCGGGCTTTGGGATTGCTCATATTCCTAATCTCACTTCGATCGAGCGCGCGTGGGCGGTTAGCCCTTCGGCATTGGCCAGCTCCACCGCGGCGGGGCCAACGGCATTGAGCGCCTTGGCATCAAGCTGGATGAAGCTGGTGCGCTTCATGAAATCTAGCACCGACAGCCCGGACGAGAACCGCGCGCGGCGCCCGGTGGGCAGCACGTGGTTGGGACCGGCAACATAGTCGCCCACGGCTTCGGGAGTCATCCGGCCCAGGAAGACCGAACCGGCGTGGCGGATTTTGTTGAACAGCGCCTGCGGATCGTCGGTCGCGATCTGGACATGCTCTGCGGCAAGCGCGTTGGCGAGGGCCGGGGCCTCGGCCATCAGGTCGGCCACTTCGATGATCGTGCCGTGGGTATTCCAGCTTTCGCTGGCAACCTTGGCGGTCGGCAGCATGGCCAGCTCAACCCCGATCCGGTCCGCCACGGTATCGGCGAAGCTTGGATCGTCGGTAATCAGGATCGATTGGGCCGAAGGGTCATGCTCGGCCTGGCTCAGCAGGTCGGCCGCGGTCCATTCGGGTGAGTTCTGGCCATCGGCGATCAGTAGGATCTCGCTCGGCCCGGCAACCATATCAATGCCGACCACCCCGTAAAGCTGGCGCTTGGCTTCAGCCACCCAGGCATTGCCGGGACCAACGATCACGTCGACCGGCCTGATCCGCGCCGTGCCATAGGCCAGCGCGCCCACGGCCTGGGCGCCGCCGATCCGCCAGACCTCGTCCACACCCGCAAGATGCGCGGCGGCGAGGACCAGCGGGTTGACCTGTCCCTTGGGGCTGGGGGTTACGACCACCAGCCGCTCAACCCCGGCAACCTTGGCCGGAATCGCGTTCATCAGCAGTGACGAGGGATAGGCCGCGCGGCCGCCCGGAACATAGAGCCCGGCGGCGTCGACGGCCGACCAGCGCGCGCCCATACGAACGCCGTGCTTGTCGGTTTCATCGCGGTCTGATGGCTTCTGGCCTTCGTGGAAGGCGCGGATGCGCTTGGCCGCCAGTTCCAGCGCGGCGCGCAGGTCAGGCGTGAGATTGTCGAACGCCTCGCGGCAAGTGGCGGCATCGATCTGCCAGTCTGCATCGGCAGCCAGCTCGTGCTGGTCAAACTTGCGGGTCAGCTCGACCAGAGCGGCATCGCCGCGGGCGCGCACATCATCAAGGATGATCTGGACATCGCGGCTGACATTCTCATCGCTTTCGCGCCGGTCAGCCACCAGCTTGCGAAAGGCGGCGTCAAAACCGGGATCGCGGGTGCTCAGGCGCAGCATCAGGCTGCCTCTGCCGGAGCAGCCAGGGCGCGAAAAGCCTCGACCAGTGCGCCGACGCGGGCGTCGGTCTTGAGCGCGGCGCGGTTGACGATCAGGCGGGCCGAAATCTCCAGGATGGTGCTGGTCTCGACCAGCCCGTTGTCCTTCAGCGTTCGCCCGGTCGACACCAGGTCAACGATCCGGCTGGCCAGGCCAAGGCCCGGGGCCAGTTCCATCGCACCGTTCAGTTTCACCACTTCGGCCTGCACGCCCATCCGTTCGAAGTGGCGGCGGGTCAGGTTGGGATACTTGCTGGCCACCCGCAGGTGGCTGCTGAGCGGCGCACCGACCTGACCGACTGGCTCGGCGACCGAGAGGCGGCAATGGCCGATCGCCAGGTCAACCGGCGCGTAAAGGTCAGGATAGGCGAACTCTTCAACCACGTCTGAACCGACGATCCCGACTTGCGCCGCGCCGTGCGCGACGAACGTGGCCACGTCGAACGCGCGCACCCGGATCACCCGCATGTCCGATGCTTCGCAGGCAAAGGAAAGGGCGCGGTTGCCCTTGTCGTGGAACCCGGCCTCTGGCACCACACCAGCGCGGGCCATCAGGGGCAGCGCCTCGTCCAGAATGCGGCCCTTGGGCACGGCGAAGGTCAGCGGGTTCGACATAGCGCCGCGCATTAGGCGGGGCGGGCCGAAAGGGCAAGGAGTGGCGATGGCTGAAGGCTATCCGTTCATCGATATCAACGCCAAGGGCGAGGGGATCGTCGTCGCGGCCTTTGACAACCAGGTGGCCTATTGCACCAAGGCTGGGGCAACCGTGACCGCGCGGGTTGTTGCTGCCCTGCGTGATCTGCTGGAACGCGGCGAGCCGGGGCGCTTGCTTGATGCGATCCGGGTCTGGCCTGGCGCACCGCTGGCCGATGCCTTGCCGCTGCGGGTCGCGGGCGGGATCCATGCGTTGCACCTGAAGGGCGTGGAGCCGGATCTGGCGGCGATCTACGAAGACCGCGCCGGGGTGGACGATGCCGCCATCGTCGCCGCTGCAATCCGGGCGCATGAGGCGGACCTGATGCCATGGCTGGATGGCCCGCCGCAGACCAATGAAGCGGGCCGATCCAGCAATTTCATCGCCGCGATGCTGTGGCTGGCCAAACAAGGGCTGGCGCCGCGGTTCGCGTGCCTCGAAATCGGCTCAAGCGCAGGGATCAACCTGATGCTGGATCGCTATCACTACGATCTGGCCGGAGTGCAGGTCGGGCCAGAGCCCGGCGCGATGCGGTTCAAGCCGGAATGGCAAGGCAATCCGCCTCCGGATCACGCAATAGAGATTGTTTCGGCCAAGGGTTGCGATGTTGCCCCGGTTGACCTGACCGATCCCGACGAGGCGCGGCGGCTTAAGGCCTTTGTCTGGCCCGAACATGCCGTGCGGTTCGAGCGGATGGCCGCAGCCATTGCCGAGGCGGGCAAGTCACCGCCCAATCTGGTGCAGATGAATGGTGCCGATTTCATCGAGACCGAACTGACTAAGCCGCAGGCAGCCGGGACCACCCGCGTGCTGATGCATTCGATCGTCTGGCAATATGTGCCTGCAGACCAACAGGCGCGGGTCACGGCCGCGATGGAAGCGGCTGGGGCGCGGGCAACGGCCGAGCGTCCGCTGGCATGGATTGCGCTGGAAGCAAACCGGGTCCTGCACCTGCACGAACTGGTTGTCAGGTTTTGGCCGGGCGGGGGCGAGCCGGTCATGCTGGCCCTCGCTCACCCGCACGGCGCTAGTATTGACTGGCAAGCTTGAACCAGGCGACCGTATCGCCGATCCGTTCCTTCCACCCGCCGTGGTAGGAGACCCATTCCCACCCGGAAACGACTGCGAAGGCCGCAACCCCCATGCCGCCGACCTGCAGCGTGGTCAGGCCGCCCTGCCATGCCGCGAACCCGAGGCCGAGGAACAGCATGTTGCCGATCCCGTGAGACAGGGGGAAATTGCCCATCGGGTTGGAATAGCGCTTGAACAGGCCAAGCCCGGTGAGGAACAGGTTGGCCCCGCCGCACATCACCAGCGCCAGCTTGCCGCCTGCGGGCTGGTCCCACATATCGAGCAGCTTTGCATCGGCCACGGCGAAGATCACGATCCCCAGCACGATCGGCATGTGCAGATAGGTATAGGCATTACGCGCGACGCGGCCGACCTCGGCATTATCGCTGATATGGTCCGACCCGCGCTTTTGCCCCAGGTCGAAATAGAGCCACCACATCAGTACCGAGGACAGGAACGCGAGGCAGAAGGCGAGCACGCGGCCAGTCTCCATCGCCGCATCGGCAAAGGTGGCGCCGGTGATGATGATCCCTTCGCCCAGGGCGATGATGATGAACAGCCCGCAGCGTTCGGCCATGTGACTACCGGAAATGTCCCAGTCCGAGGCCTTCGATCGCCCCAGCAGCGGGACCGGGAACAGCGCGATCGGGCCAAGGTATTCGATCACCACGGCCACCAGCCACCAGGCCAGCCGCTCCTCCTCTGGCCGCAGCACCCCGATCAGCCAGAACGGCGCGGAAAAGCAAAACCATAGCGCAATCCGCACCATGTTGCGGGTATTGGCGCGCTGTTCGCGGTGCAGGACCACGGCCATGAAGGCTGTCCGCCCCAGTTGCAGCGCGACATAGCTTGCGGCGAAGAGCCAGGCATATTTGCTGAAGCCATAGGGCAGGGCGACTGCCATCAGCAGGCTCAGCGCCATCAGCGCCAACAGCATGACCCGGATCTCGAACCGTTCGGGATCGGCCCAGTTGGTGGCCCAGGTGGTGTACATCCAGGCCCACCACACCGCCAGGAACAACACCAGCGCCTGGGCAAAGCCCAGCCAGGTCAGGTTATCCTTCAGGAAGTGCGAAAGCTGGGTGATCGCGAAAACGAAGACCAGGTCAAAGAACAGCTCCAGGAAGCTAACCGGCGCGTGTCCACCGCCATGATTGCGCAGCAGTGAGCGGCGGCTTTGCGCCTCGGCCGCAGCCAGCGCCGCGCCGATCCCCCCACGCTGCGGCTCAGCCATGGTCGGTCCGCGCCAGGAACGCGTCCAGCGCCGCATTGACCTCGCCAGGCGCTTCCCACTGCACGAAATGGCCGCAGCCCGGCACCTGCATCAAGGTCAGGTCTGCGATCACTTCATCCAGCCCGTCGAGGTTGGCGGCGGGCAGGGCTATGTCTTCCATCGCCCAGACCACCAGCGTTGGGATGGTCAGCTTCGGCAAGGCCGGTGGCTGGTATCCGGCGGGGAGCGCGTAGGGCGCGTCCATGTCGAGCACGTCCATCGGGCTGGCGCGATACCAGTTGAGCATGGCGATCGCGGCTTCGCGGTTTGCATAATCCTCCATCAGCGCCGCCCGTTCGGCCGGGTCCATCTTTGGATTTTCCGGGACTTCGCCAAAGGCCTTGAGCAGCACGCCGCCCAGGCCGAACTGCTCGACCAGTTCGTCACTCGCCGGATCACGAAACACTCGGAAGTATTGGCTCGCCTGCCGCTGCTGACGGTTGGTGTAGAGCAGCTTGGGAAAGATCACCGGATGCGGCGCGTTCATTACCACGGCGCGGGTTACGCGGCCATTGAGTTGGCCCATGATCGCTACACCCCAGGCAATCGCGCCGCCCCAGTCATGGCCGACCACGGTGAATGGCCCGATGCCGAGCGCATCGGCCAGTTGGAACACGTCACCAATCAGCTTGTCGGGCGTGTAGCTCTCCACCCCCTTGGGCTTTGACGAACCGCGATAGCCGCGCTGATCAGGGGCGATGCAGCGATAGCGGCCCGAAAGGTGCGCAATCTGGTGCCGCCAGGTGCGGTGGCTATCGGGAAAGCCGTGCAGGAAGAGCAGCACCGGCGCATCGCGCGGCCCGGTGTCCACCACGTCGAGTTCGATCCCATTGGCCAGCGTTACCCGGATTTGATCCATCATTCCGCCCCGTCGTTCATCCGTTCGACATAGCCGGCGGCCATGAAGCTGCCGATCTGGTCCAGCAGCGCATCGGGGGTGCGGCGGGCTTCGCCCATCGCCTTTTCCGCGCCTTCGGCCACGATGATCTCGCGCGCGCCAGCCAGCATTTCGTCAATCATCTGGGCCACGGCGACGGCCGGATCGATTCCGTTGTCGATCGCCTTGTCGGATAGGCCACGCTTCGATCCATCCGCTGTCAGGGCATTGCGCGAAACATCGGTGCGGACCGAGCCGGGGTAGATGTTGTGAACCTGCAGGCCCAGGTGCGCGACTTCGGCGCGCAGTGCGTCGGCATAGCCCGCGATCCCGAACTTGGCGGCGCAATAGGCGGTGCGCATCGGCACTCCGACCTTGCCAGCGATTGACGAGATATAGGCCAGCCGGCCCGACTTGCGCGCGACCATCCGCGGCAGGATCGCTTGCGTGAGGGCGATAGGGGCGAGCAGGTCAACGTCGATGATCCGCTCGTAGACAGCATAACCGGTTTCAACCGCCAGGCTTCGCTGGGAAATGCCGGCATTGTTGACCAGCAGGTCGATCCCACCCGACCAGTTCCAGGCCTGTTCGACCGCCGGGGCAAGTGCTGCGATGTCGGTGGTTTCAAATGGCAGGATCAGGCAATCGCCGCCGCATTCGGCGGCCACCGCTTCAAGCGCATCGAGCTTGCGGCCCGACAGGACCAGCCGCGCACCCTGCGCCGCCAGCGCCTTGGCCAGCGCGGCGCCGATCCCCGATGAAGCGCCGGTGATCCAGGCGGTCTGTCCCTTGAAGCTCATGTCTCTCTCCCTGTTGTTCTGGTTCAGCGGTTGTCGCTGTTGGTCAGCGGCACCTGCGGGATCGGGATGAACTCATCCGCGTCGCCCGGCACCGTCGGAAAGCGGCCTTGCCGCCAGTCATCCTTGGCCTGGTTGATCCGTTCGCGGCTGGAGGAAACGAAGTTCCACCAGACGTGGCGCGGGCTGCCAATCGCCGCGCCGCCAAGCAGCATCACCTGCCCGCCGCGCTCGCTGGCAAGGCGCATGGCATCGCCTGGCGCGAGCACGGCCAGTTCGTAAAGTACCAGCGGCACGCCATCGATGCTGGCCTCGCCGCCCACCAGCATCACCGCGCGTTCATCCGCCACGCTGTCCACCGGGATTGCACCGCCGGGAGCGAGCACGATCTCGGCATAGATTGTTTCGGAATGCTGGGTGGTGGGGGCGGTGTGGCCCCACAGGCTGCCCATGATCACGCGGGCGGATACGCAGCTGTCCTCAACCAGCGGCAGGCCGGTCTGCGCCTCGAATGCCGGATCAATCTCTTCCTTGCCGTCGGGCAGGGCAAGCCAGGTCTGCATCCCGTATAGCGGCTTTGCCACATCCCGCTCCGCCGCCGGGCCGCGTTCGGAATGGACGATGCCGCGTCCGGCAGTCATCAGGTTGACCTGCCCGGGCCGGATCGTGGCAAAGGTGCCCAGGCTGTCGCGGTGGTCGATCGCGCCGTCGAACAGCCAGGTCACCGTTGCAATGCCGATATGCGGATGGGGGCGCACATCCATCGCCACGCCGGGCGGCAGGATCGCCGGTCCGAACTGGTCGACGAAGACAAAGGGACCGACCATGACCCGCCGGGGTGAAGGGAGCACGCGGCGCACCTGGAAGGCGCCAAGGTCGTGCGTCACCGGCTGGATCGTGGTCAGGATCGTCATTCGCCCGGTGCCCTTGCCTTGATCGCCAGCGCGTGGACCCGCTGGCCGGGAATGTCGCCGAGCGCGGCATTGACCAGGCGTTGGCGCTGGAGCCGCGAGACGCCGGCAAAGGCCGCGCACTCTATCTCCACCGTAAAGTGCGATTCGCCTGAGCCGTCATCACCCAGATGGCCGTGATGCTTGGCTGAGTCGTTCAGCACGGCAAGGTGGGTGGGCGCAAAAGCGGCGGTGAGCAGAGCCTCGATTTCGGTCGCAATGGGGGTGTTCATGGCTTCCCTTCTACCCGAACAATCGCCATGTGGAAGCGGTGAAGCACGATCGTTTTCATGGCCGGGTACAGAATGCGCAGCGCGGCTGCATGGCGCCGGGGTGCGGTGAACCCGGCGAATTCCGCGCACCCGGTGAACGCCGCCCGGGATTTGATGGCCCCGGTGACTACCGCTGGTTCTGCCTTGATCACGTGCGCGATTTCAACGCCGGTTATGATTGGTTCGCCGGAATGACCCCAGAAGAGATCGTCGCCGCTCAGAACCCGGTGCACGGCTGGGAGCGTGAGACCCGGGCCTTCTCCCCCACGGCGGGGATCGATGCCGCCCCGCGTTGGGCCGATTTTCGCGATCCGCTGGAAGCGATCAGCGGGCGGGCCAGGACACGCAAACCGGCGCAGCGGCAAGATGGCCGGGCGGTAACCCCGGACGAGCGCCGCGCGCTTGATGTGCTGGGGTTGGCGCTTGACGCCAGCCGCAGCGACCTGCGCAGCCGCTATTCGCAGCTGGTCCGCAAATATCACCCAGACCGCAACGGCGGCGACCGCAGCTTTGAAACGCGCTTGCAGGAAGTGGTCGAAGCCTATCAGCTGCTGCGCAAGGCCGCTGCTTTCGCCTAAGCCTGGCACAGAGCCTTGAGCTGATCGGCGCAGGCGCTCCAGCCTTCATCAAAGCCCATGGCGCGGTGCTCGGTCATCGCTTCCTCGCTCCAATGCCGGGCGCGGGCGGTATAGCGGGTGCCATCAGCTTCCGGTTCGATCTCCCAGATCCCGATCATGAACGGCGCGTTCGGTACCAGATCGCCGGTGATGGCGTCGGTGCTGGCGATCCGCCTGCCGTGATCCCAGGCCAGAAGCAGGCCCGGATGCTGGTGCAGTTCTCCCTGCGGACCATGCATCGTGGTGTGGATTGCCGCTCCGGCCCGGCGCTCGCCCCAGTCCACCTCGGCACGCCAGGGCAGGGGGCACCACCATTCGTTCGTGCGGTTGGTCAGCACGTCCCAGACCTTTGGTGGTGGCGCGGCAATCAGGCGAGTGACCGAGAGTTCATGGGCAATCATGCGGTTCAGACCTTCATATCAACAATAGGCACGAATCCACCAAAGATCAGGCGCTTGCCGTCGAACGGCATCGGGTTCCTGGCCGGGTCCATTCGTGGATCAACCTTGGACGGATCATTCATCATCTCGGTCATCCGCGCCATGGCGGCATCGCGCGTGGCCTTGTCGGGCCATTCGATCCACGAGAAGAGGACTTCCTCATCCTCTTCGGCCTTTACAGCCATGCGAAAGTCGGTGGTGTGACCGGGTTGGACATCGTCGCCCCAGCATTCGACCACGCGAAGCGCCCCCATTTCGATGAAGACAGCATCACCCTCGCGGGCATGAGCAATGAATTTGTCCCGATTGGCACGCGGACAGGCGATCACGAATCCGTCGACATAGGTCATATTGCGGCTCCTTATCACAAACACGTCAAGCAAAGCGCCCATCTGCGGCGGCACAAGACCAAATCGATGGATCGTGGTCTGCTGCGGCTACTTAGTGGGCAAGCTGAGCGCGGGATCGGTTGGTATCTGCGCGACTGGAACCGGGGGTGGAGCATGGCGGCGATTGAGTCGCTGATTGCAACGCATTCCTTATTGCAGCGCTGCGCGCGCCCGTATAGGCGATGAGGCGTCATGACCGATATTCCCAACATCCAGCTCGACACCAGCGGCAACACCATCCTGCCCGCGCCCGACATCGAACTCGACGTGCGCGAGACCTTCGGGATCAATATTGATATGAAGGTTCCGGCCTTCTCGGTTGCCGATGAACGCGTGCCTGACCGCGATGACAGCTATGTTTTCGATCCGGACACCACGCTGGCGATCCTGGCAGGCTTTGCCTTCAACCGCCGCGTGATGGTCCAGGGGTATCACGGTACGGGCAAGTCGACTCACATCGAACAGGTTGCCGCACGGCTCAACTGGCCCTGCATCCGCATCAACCTCGATGCGCACATCAGCCGGATTGACCTGATCGGCCGCGATGCGATCGTGCTGCGCGATGGCCTGCAGGTGACCGAATTCCGCGAAGGGCTGCTGCCCTGGGCGCTGCAGCACCCGGTGGCGCTGGTGTTCGACGAATACGATGCTGGCCGCCCGGACGTGATGTTCGTGATCCAGCGCGTGCTGGAAACCGAAGGCAAGCTCACCCTTCTTGACCAGAACCGGGTGATCCGCCCGAACAAGAATTTCCGCCTGTTCGCCACGGCCAACACCGTCGGCTTGGGCGATACCTCGGGCCTTTATCACGGCACCCAGGCGATCAACCAGGGCCAGATGGACCGCTGGAACATCGTCGTCGGCCTGAACTATCTCCCCGCCGCGGTGGAGAGCGAGATCGTGCTCAAGAAGGTTGCCGGCGTGCCCGACGATACGGTGGACAAGATGGTCAAGGTTGCCGACCTGACCCGCCAGGGTTTCATCGGTGGCGACATTTCCACCGTGATGAGCCCGCGCTCGGTCATCACCTGGGCCCAGAATACCGAGATCTTCAAGGATCCTGGCTTCGCCTTCCGCCTCTCGTTCCTGAACAAGTGCGATGAGACCGAACGGATGCTGGTGGCCGAATACTACCAGCGCGTGTTCGGCACCGACCTGCCGGAAAGCGTGGTCGGCAAGGCTTGAGGTCTCGGGCGTGAGCCTGGCTTGCTTCGCCCCCTTGCTGCTGGTGCAGGCTGCACCGGCGGACACGGGGTGCAAGGCGGGCCTGCCCGAAAAGCCGGCCGCGGCCGCCGCAGCGCCGTCGTTCTATGATTCCAAGGCCGATGCCCGCGCCGATGTGGAGCGGGCGCTGACCGATGCCGCGCAGGCCGGTCGCTCCGCCGTGCTCGTGTTCGGGGCGGACTGGTGTCACGATAGCATCGCCCTGGCCCTGGTGCTGACGTCGGACGGCTTCAAAACCGAATTCGGCCCCGGCTATTCGGTCACCTTCATCGATGTCGGCGTTCCCCAGCGCGGCAAGGGTCGCAACATTGATCTGCTGGCGCGCTTCAAGGTCAAAGAGCTCAAAGGCACGCCGGCGATGTTCGTGGTCCGGCCGGACGGCACGCTACGCAACAAGCGCAAGGACGCACTGTCCTGGCGCAATGCCGAAAGCCGCGGTGCCTCTGCCACGCTGGAATGGTTTCGGAAGCTGAACCGCTGATTGCCTCCCCACAAGCGGGGAGGCCACCAATTTATCCGTCGTCCTGATCCGCATGGGCGGTTGCGCCGCCGCCGGCCGGTCCGGCATAGCCAGCCCCGCCGTCCTTGCCTTCCCACCAATAGGCGGGACGCTTGCGGTTTCCGGTCAGCTCTTCGTTAAGCGTTGCGGCATCAAGCAGGCGGCCACCGATCATGACCTTGCTGACCTTGTCCGAATTGCGGATGTCCTTGGTCGGGTCGGCATCCAGCACGACCAGGTCTGCCAGTTTGCCGGGTTCCAGGCTGCCGACATCGGCGTCGTAGCCAAGGCTGCGGGCGGATTCGATCGTGCCCGCGCGCAGGGCTTCAACCGGGCTCATCCCACCGCGCACGAAGGACCATAGTTCCCAGTGCGCGGCGATGCCGGGTTCCTGGCCGTGCGCACCGATCGAAACCGGCACGCCCAGCCGCGCCAGCTTGGCTGCTTCACGGGCGCTGTCATCGTCCTTGTAGTCTTCATCGGCAGCAATGGTCCGCCGCGCATTGTTGGCCGCAAGGATCGCAGCCGGTTCGTGCTTTTGCAGCAGCGGGTGCTTCCAGACATCGGTGTGCGAACGCCAATAGGGATCGCCCGCGGGGCCGCCATAGGTCACCACCAGGGTGGGGGTGTACCCGGTCTTCGACTGGCTGAAGAACTGAAGCACGTCGTTGTAGAACACGCCCAGCGGCAGGTTGTGCTCAACCGTGGTGTTGCCGTCGGCGATCAGGGTCATGTCGAAGCCAAACAGCGAGCCGCCTTCAGCCACCGAACGCATGCCTTCAGCCAGAGCAGCAGCGGTTACCTGCTGGCGCTGGTCGCGGCGCGGCTGGTTGTAGTTCTTCAGGCTGTGTGCGCCCTGCGCCTTCAGGCGGCGGACATGGGCCAGCGCATCGTCATAGCTGTCGATCTGCGCATAAACGCCCGCTGCCCGTGCACCATAGACGATCTCAGCCGTGGAGAAGCTGCGCGGGCCAATGATCTGGCCGGCGCGGGTCATCTCCAGCGCCGGGAAGACCGTGCGGGCGCTGCTCGACGGATCGTGCCGGGTGGTTACGCCCAGCGCGAGGTTGATCATCTCGGCCCAGTTGGCCTGCGGCGTGATCTCGTCAACGCCGTAAGGACCGTGGGCGTGGGCATCGATCAGGCCCGGAATCACGGTCTTGCCGGTGGCATCAAGCGTTGGTGTCCCGGTCGGGATCACAACTTCGCCGCGCTTGCCGACGGCCTTGATCCGGTCACCTTCGATCAGGATCACGCCATCGTCGATCGCGCCGCCATCGACACCCTTCATAGTCACCACGCGCGCGCCGACGATCGCCACCGTGCCCTTGGGCTTGTCGGCCGTCACCTTCATCGACAGCGAGACGCCGGTCTTGGGCGGGTCGAACTTGGCGGGCTTGGCACCCTTGGCCAGCGGCGCATCGGCAAACAGCGCCGTGGTTGCCGCGCTGAACACCGTCGGCCCGAGCGACCAGTTCACCCGCTTGCCGCCTTCGCTCCAGTGGATCCAGTCGGCCCCGTCAGCGCTGATCTTGACCACCGGCAGTGCGCCGCCCTTGGGCGAAAGCGAGACCTCCTGCGTGCCCGGCACCAGCGGGGTGACAAAGCCCTGATAATTCTGGCGGAAGGCCAGGAATTTGCCATCGGGCGAGACGCGGTAGTCGTTGACCAGTTCGCCCTTGGCGTGAACGCGGCGAGTTTCACCGTTCAGGTCCAGGCTGACCAGGCGGCTTTCCTTGGCATCGCCTTCCATCACGAAGACCCGGTCATTGGCGGCGCCGAACTGCGGGTTGCCGCCGTTGTCCGTGATGCGGGTCAGCGCACCGCCAGTCGCAGCCACGCGGTAAACGCCAGGTTCGGCCGAGGCGCGGGGGCTGGTGAGGTAGCCGCCGCGGTCCTTCTCGAAGACCACGGTCTTGCCATCGGGTGAGAAGCGCGGGCGGGCATAGTGACCGGCCGGGGTGATCGCGGTCGACTTGCCGCCGCTCGAAGCGATAACCCGCACTTCGCCCAGGCCCGCATCGGTCCAGCGGACATAGGCCAGCCTCTTGCCGTCAGCCGACCACGCAGGGTAGGCCTCCATCGCGGCATTATCCCTGGTCAGGCGACGCGGTTCGCCACCGGACATCGGCTTGATCCAAAGCTTGCCCAGCGTTTCGAACACCACCGACTTGCCATCGGGCGAGACGCTCGCCCCGCGCGGCATCTTGGTTTCGAAGCTGTCCGGCGCCACGGCCACGGCTGGACGTGGCGGATCGATCAGGCCGCGGGTGTCGGAGATCTTGAACGGGATCACCGCGCTCTTGCCCGTTGCCAGATCAAGCCGGTTAAGCTTGCCGCCGGCCCAGACGACCAGTCTGCCCGAATCCGGGGTCCAGGCCATGTTCGGGTAAACCCCGGTCACGGCCCAGGTTTCCTGCATGTCCATGTCGAGCGCGTCATAGACCTTGCGGTCTTCGCCAGTGGTCAGGTCACGAACATAGAGCCGCGGCTTGGTCGCTTCGCGGCGGACATAGGCGATCTTCTTGCCATCGGGTGAGGGGGTCGGGCGGACCGCACCGCCTTCGCCACCGATCACGCTTTCGATCTTCCCGCTGTCCAGGTCGTACCGCTCGATCGCGAACAACTGGTTGTTGCTGTCCTGCGCATATTCGAAGATTGCACCCGGCGTGGTGTTGCGGGTGTAGTAGACGTGCTTGCCATCGGGGGCGAAAATCGGTTCGCCCAGTTCCTTCTGGTGCTGCTCGTTCGGCCGCTTGACCAGCGGCACGCCGTCACCGCCGGAAACGTGATACATCCAGACCTCGCCCGTGCCGAGCGAACGGCCCGTGGTGAAGTGCTTCTTGGCGACGATGTACTGGCCGTCGGGGCTCCAGCTTGGCTGGTTGAGCAGGCGGAAGCTCTCGTTTGTCAGCTGGCGCTTGTCGCTGCCATCGCGGTTCATGATCCAGATGTTGTCGCCGCCGCCGCGGTCAGAGGTAAATGCGATCCGCTTGCCATCGGGGGAAAAGCGCGGCTGGGTTTCATAGGGCAGGCCTTCCGAAATTCGCGTCGGCGTGCCGCCGGTGATCGGCATGGTGTAGATGTCACCCAGCAGGTCAAAGGCGACGGTCTGACCGTCAGGACTGACGTCGAGGTTCATCCAGGTGCCTTCCTCGACCGTGATCGGCACTTCGCGCACCTTCATGCCCGGCGGGGCGGAAACGTCCCACTTCGGGGCTTCCTTGGCCTCGTCAGCCATGGCTGCGGCGGGCAGGGCGGTCAGGCTCAGCGCCAGGGCAAGGCGCGAGGCGGTGCGGGCAACGGTCTTCATCGGTGGAATCTCCCCAGTCTGGCCCCGGATTTTCAGCCCGGGGCCAGCACTGTCAATCAGCGCTTCGGCGAACGACTTTAACGGCGGACGAGCGTCCTCAGTCGTTCGGGGTAACCAGGTATTTCTCGCCAGTCCGGCGGGCATTGTACATGCTGACGGCATCCTTGGTCAGCATGTCCTCAAGGTTGCCCTTGCGGGCATAGTGGCTGGCGAAGGTGGTGGTCAGGTCCTTCATCACGCGGGTGCGCATCCGCCCGACGATCTCCATGCCGGCCTTCATCATGAACGGCGTCAGCAGCCAGCCGGCTAGGTCCCAGGTCAGGCCAAAGGCGCGGTTGAGGATCGTGGGGCCCAAGTCGAGCGCGCCATAGATGTAGACCTTCTTCGGCTCGGACGAACCGTAGCGGCTGAAGGCAGCACCGCGGCTGGCCGCGGCTTCCATTGCCGAGAGGAACTGGCTGGCAACGGTGCCGCCGCCAATCGGATCGAAGCCGATCATCGCCTTGGTTTCGGCAATCGCGTCGATCAGCTTGGGCATGTAATCGGCGTCGTTCATGTTAAGCACGTGCGTTGCGCCCAGGTCCTTGAGCAGCTTCACCTGCGCATCGGAGCGGACGACATTAACCAGCGGAATGCCATCTTCCTGGCAGATCTTGACCAGCATCTGGCCAAGGTTCGATGCAGCAGCGGCGTGGACGATGCCGGTGAAGCCTTCCAGCTTCATCGTCTCGACAAAACCCAGCGCGGTCATCGGGTTGACGAAAGAGCTGGCGGCCTGTTCGGCGGTAACATTATCATCAACCGGGAAGGCCATTTGTGCTTCGGCGATGGCATAGGTGCCATAGGCCGTACCGGGGACACAGGCGACCCGCTTGCCCATCAGGTGCTCGCAACCTTCGCCGGCTGCAGCCACGATTCCGGCGGCTTCGTTGCCGGCCGGCATGGCCATCCCATGGCGGGCCTTGAAGGCACGGGTCGCCGCTTCAGGCATCTTGGCCACGACCTTGCCGGGGGTGTAGACCGCATTGTCGGTATCGGCGCTGGCGAAGAGCAGGCCCAGGTCCGACGGATTGATCGGGGTGGCTTCGACCTTGATCAGCACCTGGCCGGGCTTGGGATCGTCCCAGGTCTTGTCGTTCAGCTGAACCGTCAGCGTGCCATCGGCATCAAGCTGGGTGGTAAGTTGCTTGCCGGTAAAGGCCATTGGTCGTCTCCCGAATCCTTGGTTTCGGATCGCAACCTAGTGCCTCAATCGCCCGGGTAAAGCGCGCGGACGAAATAGAGGCCTTCGCTCGGCGCATTAAGGCCCAAAGCAGAGCGATCGCGCGCGGCGAGCGCTTCGCCAACCTGCTCCTCGCGCCAGCGGCCCATGCCGACCAGGGCGAGGCAGCCAACCATCGATCGAACCTGATGATGCAGGAATGAGCGCGCAGCAGCGCGGATGTGGACTTCCTCCCCAACGCGCGCAACGGACAGTAAATCCAAAGTTTTCTGAGGACTTTGCGCCTGGCAATGGACCGAGCGGAAGGTGGTAAAGTCATGCTGGCCGACCAGCGCCTGCGCCGCGCGGTGCATGGCCTCGGCGTCAAGCGGCTGGGCGACCTGCCAGGCTCTGTTCGCATCCAGCGTCAGTGGCGCGCGGCGATTGGCGATCCGGTAAAGGTATTCGCGGCCAATGCAGGAAAAGCGGGCGTGCCAATCATCCGACACCACGCCGCACGCGAGCACGGCGATGGGGGCAGGGCGGAGGTGGTGGTTGACCGCTTCCATCAGCCGGAACGCATCGATCGACTTGGCAACATCAAGGTGAACCCGCATGCCGAGCGCGTGCACGCCGGCGTCAGTCCGCCCGGCGGCGTGCATGGTCACAGTCTCGCCCGTGGTGGCCTGCACCGCCTCTTCCACTGCCTGCTGCACCGAAGGTCCGTGGGCCTGGCGCTGCAGGCCCATGAAGGGCGTGCCATCGAATTCAAGGGTGAGGGCGAACCGGGTCAAGCGAGCTTAGTCCCGGCGGTGATCGCCCAGCCGCGCAACAGGTCAGCAGTCGCCATGGCAGGCCGACCGGCGCGCTGGACCAGAGTGGGCCGAATTGCACCGCCGGTGCAGGCAATTGTCAGTTGGTTGTCAAGCACGGTGCCCGGTGTCGCGCTGCCTTCCGCCGGTTCTGCCACCAGCACCTTGCAGCGCTCACCGTCGAATTCGAACCAGGCGCCGGGGGCAGAGGCAAAGGCGCGTATCTGCCGTTCGACCTGCCCGGCATCCTGCGCGAAATCGATCCGGGTCTCGGCCTTGTCGATCTTTCTGGCGTAGGTCACGCCATCTTCCGGCTGCGGGATCTCAGGATAGGCCGAAAGGTCAGCCAGCACCCGCACGATCAGGTCTGCGCCGATCTGCGCCAACTCGGCGGTCAATTCGCCCGCCGTCTTGCGATCAATCGGCGTGCGGCCTTCCAGTAGCACGGGACCTGTGTCCAGGCCCGCTTCCATCCGCATGATGCCAACGCCCGTTTCGGCATCACCGGCCAGGATCGCGCGCTGGATCGGGGCAGCGCCGCGCCAGCGTGGCAGGATTGAACCGTGGAGATTGAGGCAGCCATGCCCTGGCGCATCGAGCACGGCCTGCGGCAGGATCAGGCCATAGGCCGCGACCACGGCAATATCGGCGTCGAGAGCGGCAAAGGCCGCTTGCTCTTCAGCGCCCTTGAGCGAGGCCGGGTGCCGTACTTCGATTCCCAGATCCTCTGCCTTGCGGTGGACCGGGGTAGGCGTCAGCTCTTTGCCGCGCCGGCCGCCCGGGCGTGGCGGCTGGGTGTAGGCGGCAACCACACTGTGCCCCGCCGCGACTAGCGCTTCCAGCGCAGGCACGGCAAAGTCCGGGGTCCCCATGAAGATGATACGCATTGGTGGCTTTCGCTTGGCTTCGCTTCGCCCTATCGAGGCCGCCATGGCATCGCAAGAGATCGAGACACTGACCCAAGCCCTGTCCCGCCTGCCGGGGTTGGGGCCACGCTCTGCCCGGCGCGCTGTGCTGTGGTTGATCAAACGGCGCGAAACCGCGCTGGTGCAACTGATCGCTGCGCTTGAGGGCGTGTCGGAGCGGCTGGTTGAATGCCAGGCCTGCGGCAATGTCGATACGGCCGATCCGTGCGGCATCTGCGCTGATACCCGCCGCGACCAGCGCTCGCTCTGCGTGGTAGAAGACGTTGCCGATCTCTGGGCACTTGATCGGGCGCGCCTGTTCACCGGCCGATACCACGTGCTGGGTGGGCGGCTTTCGGCGCTCGAAGGGGTCCGGCCGGAGGACCTGACCATTGCCGCGCTGATCCAACGGGTCGCGGCTGGCGGGATTGACGAAGTGGTCCTCGCCATGAATGCCACTCTCGAAGGGCAGACGACTGCCCACTATATTATCGAGCGCCTTGAAGGTTATCCGGTGCGGATCACGCAACTGGCGCATGGCCTGCCGGTCGGGGGAGAGCTGGACTATCTGGACGAGGGAACGCTTGCCCAGGCTCTGCGTGCCCGCCGGCCAGTTGGCTAGCCGATCACGCTGATCGCCGCAGCCGCCTTGCGATTCGCGGGGTGCGAGACTATTTGAGCTGCATGGCTATCCGCGAAATCATCGAAGTTCCCGATCCCCGCCTCAAGGTGGTGTCCGAACCCGTCACCAAGTTCGACGACGAACTGAAGACCCTTGTCGCCGACATGTTCGAGACGATGTACGATGCCCCGGGTATTGGTCTGGCGGCGATCCAGGTTGGTGTGCCGCTGCGCGTGCTGGTGATCGATCTTCAACCCGAAGACCCCGATGCCGAACCCGAAGTTTGCACTTCGCATGGCGGCCATGCCCATACCCACCAGCCGCTCAAGAAAGAGCCGCGGGTGTTTATCAACCCAGAAATCCTCGACCCTTCGGCAGATCTTTCGGTCTACTCGGAAGGTTGCCTCTCGGTGCCGGAGGTCTATGCCGACGTTGAGCGTCCGGCTCGCATTCGTGCCCGCTGGCAGGATCTGGATGGCAAAATCCACGAACAAGAGATGGACGGTCTGCTGGCGACCTGCCTGCAGCACGAGATGGATCACCTTGAAGGCATCCTGTTCATCGACCACCTCAGCCGCCTGAAGCGGCAGATGGCGCTGAAGAAGCTGGATAAGCTGCGCAAGGTTGCCTGATAGGGCTGGCGTTCTTGCTCCGTTCCGGTTAGCGTGGTGACATGGACTCCACGCTCTCTCTTCTGATTATCCTCGTACTCGGCCTTGCAGCGGGCATCGGGCTCGGCTGGTTTTTGGGCTCACGCCCTGCCTCTGAGCTGCGGGCTCGTCTGATCGATATGGAGTCTGGCGCCAAGGATATCGACGCCCGCTTAAGGCAAGCGGTGAAGGAGCTCAGCGATGCCTCGATCGAGAATGCGACGCTGAAGGCGAATGCTGCCAATTTTGAAGAGCAGAAGGCCGGGTTGCTGGCGGCGCAGGAATCGCTGAAGAAGGAATTTGAAAACGCCGGGGCCAAGATCCTGGCGCAGGCGCAGGAGGTCTTGCTCAACCGCGCGCAAGAACGGCTGACCCAGTCTGAAGAGAAGAGCGCGGAACGGCTGAAGGCCTTGCTGGCCCCGGTTGATGAGCGGCTGAAGAGCTATGAAGTCCAGGTCCAATCGCTGGAAAAGCAGCGGGTGGATGCCTTTGGCCAGCTCACCGGCCTGATCCAGTCCCTGCGCGAGGGGCAGGAACAGGTTCGGGCCGAAGCCGCCCGGTTGGGCAACTCACTCACCAACGCGCCCAAGGCCCGCGGCCGCTGGGGCGAGCGGGCGCTGCAGAACGTGCTGGAGCAGTGCGGTTTGTCCGAGCATACCGATTTCGAACTGGAGCACTCGCTCGATACCGAGGATGGCCGGCTGCGGCCCGATGCGATCGTTCACGTGCCCGGCCAGAAGAAATTGGTGATCGATGCCAAGGTCTCGCTGAATGCCTACCAGGCCGCGTTTGAGGCGAATGACGATGCGGAGCGCAAGCGGCATCTCGACATGCACGCCAAGGCGATGCGCGGCCATGTCCAGACACTGGGGACCAAGGCCTATCAAAACCAGTTCGACGATGCGCCGGACTATGTGGTGATGTTCGTGCCGGGTGAGCATTTTGTCGCTGCAGCACTTGAGCACGACCCGGAGCTTTGGGATTTTGCTTTCCATAACAAGGTTCTGTTGGCAACTCCTACTAACCTGGTTGCAATTGCCCGGACGGTCGCAATGGTCTGGAAGCAGGACCAACTGGCCCGCGAGGCGGTGGAGATCGGCAAGGCCGGCGCTGAGCTCTATGACCGGATTGCAGTGGCGGCCGAACACCTCAAGCGGGTTGGCGGCGGGCTGGAAAGCGCGGTCAACAACTACAACAAGTTCGTTTCAAGCTTTGAACGCAACGTGGTCACATCGGGCAAGCGCCTGCGTGACAAGGGGATCGAGATCGGCAAGCGCGAGATTGAGGACGTGCCGCTGATCGAGGCTTCGCCACGTTACAGCGGAACCGAGGCTCCGGCGATCGAGGCTGCGGCAGAGGGTTAACCCGGCTTACGCACCAGTTCGGCGGAGTGTCTGGCAAGCCTTTGCGCTCAGCAGCCCAGCCGCTCCAGCACTTCATAGGCCAGCACGGCCCCGGCCACGGCGGCGTTGAGGCTATCGGCGCGGCCCTTCATTGGCATCGTCACCCGCAGGTCGCAGGCCAGCTCGTATTCTTCGGGCAGGCCGCGGCTTTCGTTGCCGACCATGATGAAGCACGGCGCGGCATAGGGCGCGCCGCGATAGGGCACGGCATCGCGCAAGGATGCCGCCACCAGCTGGCCGCTGCCACCACGCAACCAGGGTAGGAACTCTTCCCACCGGGCCTGAGCGACTTGCTGGGTGAAGATTGCGCCCATGCTGGCGCGCACCGCCTCGGCGGAAAAGGGATCTGCGCAATCGTCGATCAGGATCAGCCCACCAGCGCCCACGGCATCGCCGGTGCGCAGCATGGTGCCTAGGTTGCCGGGATCGCGCAGCGCCTGCGCAACCAGCCAGATTTTTGCCTTGCTCCGGTCCAGCGCGGCAAGGCTGGTATCGAATTCGGCAAAGACGCCGCAGACCGCCTGCGGGTTGTCCTTGCCGGTGATCTTGCTGAGGATATCGGCGCTGGTTTCGATCACTTCACCGCCCGCGGCGATGACATCGGCCTCAAGCGCGGAGAGCAGCAGATGCGGGTCGCGCCCTTCGGCCATGACCAGCACCTCGGGCAGGTGGCCGCATTCGCGGGCATCCGTGAGCAGGCGCAGCCCTTCAGCCAGGAACTTGCCCGCGGCCTTGCGGTGCTTCTTGTCCCGCAGCGCCCGCAGCGCTTTGACTGTGGGGTTGGAAAAGCCGGTGATCTGGCGGCGGTTCAAAATGATCAATCCTCGCCGAAGCCGTCCTTGACCAGGCCGACCAGCTTAAGCAGCGCCGGCTCGCAGCCTTCGCCGCTGACCACGATGTCAACCTTGTCACCCTTGGCTGCGCCCAGCATCATCAGGCCCAGGATCGAACCGCCTGCAGCCTCGTTGCCGTCCTTTTCAACGCGCACAGACAGTCCGGTGCAGAGCTGGGTCACGGCGTTGACAAACTTGGCACTGGCGCGCGCATGCAGGCCGCGATTGTTCACGATTTCAACGGTTTCGCGTGCCTCAGCCATTCTGTCTTCCCCCACCCAAGAGCCGGTCGTCACGCGTCCTGGCCAAGAAACTCCGATGCGATTGTGATGTAGTTGCGCCCCGCATCCCGCGCTGCCTCGGTCGCCTTGGGCAGGGTCATGCAGGTCCGTGCCTTGGCGAGGCGGATCAGCATCGGCAGGTTTATGCCGGCAATCACTTCCACCTTGCCCGCTTCCATCAGCGAGATCGCGAGGTTTGATGGCGTCCCGCCGAACAGGTCGGTCAGGATAATCACACCGTTGCCGCCATCCACCGCTTTAACCGCATCGGCGATCTCGCGCCGACGGGCTTCCATGTCGTCGTTAGGGCCAATGCAGACCGTCGCGACCGCATCCTGACGGCCGACGACATGCTGCATGGCATGGACGAATTCCTCGGCGAGCTTGCCGTGGGTAACCAGGATCAGGCCGATCATGCTGGGGGGATGCTCCGAACTGCCGCGCCGGCGAATCCTGCCGGAAAGTGGCGCAGGCCCATGACGCCGAACGCCGGCACGGTCAATGCTTTCCTTCGACAAGGTCGGCCGCGCGCGAGCCGAGATTGCGGTGGATCACGGTGGGTGCGAAGCCGGCCTGACTGAGCGCAAGGGCCAATTGCTCAGCCGAATAGACCGAACGATGCCGTCCGCCGGTGCAACCGAAGGCAATGTTGACATAAGCTTTGCCTTGCGCAGCGTAGCGCGGGAGCAGGGTCAGCACGAGATCGCGGATGCGGCTGAATGCATCGGCCCAAGCCGGATCGCGCGCAATATGCTCGCCAACCGGTCGGTCTTGCCCGGTCAAGGGGCGCAGTTCTGGGTCCCAGTGCGGGTTGTCGAGGAAACGCATGTCGAAGACCAGATCGGCAATCGGCGGCATTCCCCGCGAAAAGCCGAAGCTGGTGACGGTAATCGTTGTGCTTTTGGGTGCCGTTTCGGCAAAACGTTCGCGGATCGCCTGCTGCAGGTCATTGCTGGTGAAACCGGTGGTTGAGATAACCATGTCAGCCCAGCGCCGCAACGGTTCAAGCAATTCGCGCTCTGCCGCAATCCCGGCGGTGGCCGGCAGATCCTGGGCCATCGGATGGCGACGCCGCGTTTCGTTATAGCGCCGCTCCAGTTCGGCCCCGCTGCAGTCAAGGAACAGGGTGGTAAGCTCAAGATCCGGGCGCTCGACCAGTTTTTTGACCCGCTCGATCACCTGATTGGGGTCAAACCCGCGAGTCCGCGCATCAAAACCGATCGCCAGTGGAGCGCGTAATTCGTTGCGGGGGGCATCGGAACTGTCGATCAGCCGGTCGAGCAGGCGGATCGGAAAATTGTCGATCGTCTCCCAGCCCAGGTCTTCCAGCACCTTGAGTGCTGTTGTCTTTCCGGCACCGAGCAGGCCAGTGACCAGTAGCACGCGCTGCCGTGGATGTGCGGGATCAGTTTCGCTCATGATCGATACCAATGTGGCCCTGCTGCTGTTCAATTGGAAGTCCCCACTGCTCCAAAGCGGCTTCTGCCCGCAAGGCCAGGACCGGGCTGTCAGGCCACAGCGCCAGGCAGGGCAGGTCGATCCCCGCAATGGCCAGGATTTCGGGTGCTTCGGGCAGGCGCGGGGCTGCCGCATCGAGCCGCAGCGCCAGTGCAATCGGGACCGAGCTGGTAACCGGGCGGGAAAGCAGGCCGACATTGCGTACTTCGATCAAGCCGGTGATCCGCGGCGGCGGAAAGGCAAGCAGCCGGTTGCCGGAGGCCGTGATGCTCAGGCCGTCATCGCCAACCAGGGTCGCGCCCCGGTCGATCAGGGCAAGGGCGAGGCTGGATTTACCCGATCCGGGCGGCCCCTGGATCAGCAGGCCGCGCCTGCCGATCGCCACGCAGGTGGCCTGGATAAGCTGGCTCATTCTGCTTCCTCCGCCACTTCCGGCAGCGGCAGGTGAAGGGCCAGGCATGCGCCGGGGTGGCCATCGGGGCGGTCCTGCGCTGAAAGCGAGCCATCGTGTGCCTCGGCAATCGTGCGAGCGATAGCCAGGCCAAGCCCGGAGTGGCTGCCGAAGTCTTCGCTTTGCGGGCGCAGGGAATGGAACCGTTCAAAGACTTTTTCGCGCGCTTCCACCGGGATGCCGGGCCCTTCGTCGGTGACCGTAAGCTCCAGGACATCGCCTTGCCGTTCAAGCGCCACGCGCACTGTGCCACCCTTGGGGGAGAAGGACACGGCGTTGTCGACCAGGTTCTCCAGCACGCGTTCAAGCCGGGCGGCATCGCCGGGGACATCCCAGGGGCCCTGGCCGACCGGATTAACCTCGATCCGGCAGCCCGGATCACTGGCACGCTCGGCGCGGGCTGCAACGAGCGAACGGGCTAGCGCCAGCATGTCCACCGGCATGAACCGGGTACGGGAAAGCTCGGCATCGATCCGTCCGGCTTCCGCGATTTCAGTGATCAGCCGGTCAATCCGGCGCAGGTCGTGCGCCGCGATCTCGGTCAACTGGCGGCGCAGGGCCTCGTCCTTGACCTTGGCGAGCGATTCGAGCGCCGATCGCAACGAAGCGAGCGGGTTCTTGATTTCGTGGGCGACGTCAGCCGCAAAGCTTTCGCCCGCGTCGATGCGGTGGCGCAGGGCCGATGACATGTCGGATATGGCGCGCGCCAGCAGGCCGATCTCATCCCGCCGTTCCGGCAGGCGGGGAACCACGACCTGCCGTTCGCGGCCAAGCCGCACGCGGATTGCCGCGCGGACCAGCTCGCGCAGCGGCTGCACGATCGTCCGGGCAAGGAACAATGAAAGCTGCACCGAGATGATCAGTGTGACCGCAAGGACGATCGCCAGCGTCTGGCGCGCATCGCGTACGCTTTGGGTAACATCCCGCGCATTGCGGGTGGTCAACAGGACGTCTCCGTTATTGCCGACCGGTGTTGCAGCGTTGATGACCGGGGTCTCATCGGGCGCGGCGCGGCGCTGGACCACAGTCGTGCGCAAGCGGGCCGCTTCGCCTACTTCGGGCCAGGCCCTGGCGCTTTCGATCAAAGGATCGGCATAGGCCGGACCCGCGGCATTGCCGATCAGGAAGTTCATCCCCGCATCAAGCCATCGCGCAGCATGCTGATACCAAGGCTCGCTGGTCGGATCGACCAAGGCATAGGTTGGCGTGGCGAGCTTAAAGGTATCGAACAGCAAACGGCCCCTGGCGTCGTAAAGCCTGAGCCGCAGGGTTTGCTCCTGGCCAATGTGCGCAATCAGCGCAGCGCGCCGCGAGGGCGGAGTGGCGGCAAGGCCTTGCGCGGCTATCTGCGCTTCGGCGCGGGCCAGCTGATAGCGTTCGGCAAATAGCTGGTTGCGATAGGAATCGAGATAGAACAGGCTCCCTGCCATCAACCCCAGCGCAATGATGTTGACGGCAAGGATGCGCGCAGTGAGCGAGGTTCGCCGGGTCCAGTCGCGCCGGCGCCGGGTGCGGGGCAGGGCCGGCTCAGGCATCGCCAAATGAATAGCCTGCGCCATAAAGCGTGGCGATGGCTGCAAAATCCGGATCAACCACCCGGAATTTGCGGCGCAGGCGCTTGATGTGGCTGTCGATCGTCCGGTCGTCGACGAAGACATCATCGCTGTAGGCGGCGTCCATGAGCTGGTTGCGGCTTTTGATCACGCCCGGTCGGGTGGCGAGGGCCTCAAGAATCAGGAATTCAGTGACGGTCAACGAGACCGGCTGGCCATTCCAGGTTACCCGGTGACGGGCCGGATCCATTTCCAACGCCCCGCGGACAATGGCCGCACTGGGCTGGATCTCGCCGTCGGGTTCTCCATCGCCGGCAGCGGTCTCGGCCTTGACCAGTTCGGTGCGGCGCAGGATTGCACGGATTCGCGCCACCAGCAGGCGCTGGCTGAAAGGCTTGGTGATATAGTCGTCTGCCCCAAGCGAGAGGCCAAGCGCCTCATCGGTTTCCTCGTCCTTGCTGGTCAGGAAAATGACGGGGAGGGCGCTTTTGGCGCGGAGCTGGCGAAGCAGCTCGAAACCATCCATCCGCGGCATCTTGATGTCGCAAACGGCCAGATCTGGGGGGTTTTCCAGCAACGCCTTCAGCGCAGTCTCGCCATCCGAATAGACCCGCGTGGCGAAGCCTTCGGCCTGCAGACCGATCGATACGCTCGTCAGGATGTTGCGGTCGTCATCGACCAGCGCGATCGTCTGTAAAGGGCTGGCTGGCTTGGGGTCCATTGGCTCGGTTCAAGCATCCGGTTCGGGTTGATCCGGTTACCGCCTTCGCCGCCCGGTGACAATCTTGCCCTGCGGATTGCCCCCGCATTCAATTTTCACCGGGATTTGGATCAGGTTAGGCGCGCGGTGGTTTGACGGCATGGGTCGGCACCGCTATGCGCCGGGACGAATCCCTGCATACGAATGCAAAGCCCCACGGTGAAGTGCTGCGGCACGATGCCAAACCCACGGAGATGACCTTGACCGCTGCGCTGTCCTACCCGCTCGCCAACCAGGGTATTGCTACCGACGCCACGATCTTTGCCAACCTCGGTACGGCTCCGCTGGTGGAGCACGCGCTGAAGCGCGGCGAGGGGCAACTGACCAAGGATGGTGCGTTGCTGGTTGATACCGGCAAGTTCACGGGCCGCAGCGTGAAGGACAAGTATGTCGTCCGCGATGCCACCACCGAAACCACGATCAACTGGGGCGCCATCAACCAGCCGATGTCGACCGAGCACTGGGCGAACCTCAAGGCCGATTTCCTGGCAGCGGTGCAGGGGCAGGACGAACTGTTCGTTGCCGACCTGTTTGGTGGTAGCCAGCCCGAATATCGCGTCAACGTGCGGGTCATCACCCAGATGGCCTGGCACAGCCTGTTCGTGCGCACCCTGCTGGTCCGTCCCAAGGCGGATGAGCTGGCCGGCTTCGTGCCGGAATACACGATCATCAACCTGCCAAGCTTCAAGGCTGATCCCGAGCGGCATGGCTGCCGCAGTGACACGGTGATCGCGGTCAATTTCACCGAGAAGCTGATCCTGATCGGCAATACCGAGTATTCGGGTGAGATGAAGAAGGGCGTGTTCGGCCTGCTCAACTTCCTCCTTCCCGCGCAGGGCGTGATGCCGATGCACTGTTCGGCCAATATCGGCGCCGATGGCACCAGCGCGATCTTCTTCGGCCTGTCGGGCACCGGCAAGACCACGCTGTCCGCAGATGCCAGCCGCACGCTGATCGGCGATGATGAACATGGCTGGTCGGATCAGGCGGTCTTCAACTTTGAAGGCGGCTGCTATGCCAAGATGATCGACCTTTCGGCCGAGGGCGAACCGGAAATCTACGCCACGACCAAGATGTTCGGCACGATCCTTGAAAACGTGGCGATGGATCCGGAAACGCGCGAGCTTGATTTCACGGATTCGAGCAAGACCGAGAACACCCGCGGCGCCTATCCGATCGAGTTCATCCCCAACACCAGCGAGAAGAACCTCGGCCCGCCGCCGTCGAACATCATCTTCCTGACTGCCGATGCCTTTGGCGTGCTTCCTCCGATTGCACGGCTGACGCCCGAGCAGGCGATGTATCACTTCCTGTCGGGCTATACCGCCAAGGTCGCCGGTACCGAGATTGGCGTGACCGAACCGCAGGCAACCTTCAGCACCTGCTTCGGCGCCGCTTTCATGCCGCGCCACCCCAGTGTCTATGGCAATTTGCTGAAGAAGCGCATTGCCGAAGGCGGGGCGCAGTGCTGGCTGGTCAACACCGGCTGGTCCGGGGGGCGGGCGACTGACCCGGGCATCAAGCGCATGCCGATCAAGGCGACCCGCGCGCTGCTGAATGCTGCGCTCGATGGCAGCCTGAACAATGCCGAGTTCAAGAAGGACCCGAACTTCGGCTTTGAAGTGCCGGTGGCCGTGCCGGGCGTCGACAGCAAGCTGCTCGATCCGCGCGGAGCCTGGGCCAACGCCACGGAATACGACAAGACCGCGCAAGAACTGGTCCGCAAGTTCATCGACAATTTCGCGCAATTTGTTGATTATGTCGATGAAAGTGTGCGTCAGGCAGCTCCCACCGCGGCCTGATCCGGCCTGGAGCCTCCGGGCCTTGTGAACAAGACCCGGAGTTCTCGATGCCTGATTACCCCGTCCGCCTGTTCACCGATGCTGCGCGGGTCCGCCGCATCGGTACCGGCCTGCTTGAGCAAAGCCTGCCGCGCGCCGAATGGACGCATGAGGCCCATTTGGCGGCCTGTGTGTGGCTGCTGACCGAACGGCCCGACGTGCTGCCAGAGCGTGATCTCCCCGCGATCATTAGCAGTTATAATGAGGCCGTCGGCGGCGTGAATGATGATAGCCAGGGCTATCATGAAACGCTGACCCAGCTTTACATTCGCGGTGTGCGCCAGTTCCTGGCTGATTGTGCCGAGGAAGGTCTGGTTGAGCGGGTTAACGCCCTGCTATCCGGTCCAGTCGGGGCCCGCGACTGGCCGCTGCGGTTCTACAGCCGTGCGGTGCTATTCTCGGTTGGCGCGCGCCGCGCCTGGGTTGATCCTGACCTATCTCCGTGCGATTAACTTATACTTGCGATTCAGGTGGTTGGCTTCATCATGTGGTCTTCACCTGTGGAGTCGCAAACATGGGAATATTCGACACAATTCTTGCCCAGGCAGGCCATGCCGATATCGGCGATCTTGCCGGCAAGCTGGGCGTTCCGCCGGAGCTGGCCGAAAAGGCGATCGCCGCCCTGGGCCAAAGCCACGCCGAAGCCGGGGATACGATTTCCGCGGCGGCAGCCAAGACCGGGTTCGACGCTGGAATGCTCAGCCAGGTTGTCGAGCAGATCGGCGGCGCTGGCGCGCTTGATCAATATGCCCAGGCGCTGCAGAACAACCCGCAGCTATCTGGCGTGTTCAAGTGGCTCGATCAGGATGGCGATGGTAATCCGATGGACGACTTGATGGGGGCTGTCGGAAAGCTCTTTGGCAGAACTTAGCCTTGCTTGGTGGCAATGTAGCGGTCGACATTCTGGGCCAGAACATCGAGCGGGACATTTCCACCCCCAACCACGGCATCATTGTAATCGCGCAGATCATATTGGGCGCCAAGTGCGGCTTTCGCCCGCTCGCGCTGGTTCAGGATCTCGCTGTGACCGATCTTGTAGCCACAGGCCTGGCCCGGCCATGAGCAATAGCGATCAACTTCGCTTGTAACTTCCGCCCGGCCGGAGCCGTTGGTGGTTGCGAACCAGTCGATCGCCTGTTCGCGGGTCCAGCGCTTGGCGTGCAAGCCGGTATCGACCACCAGCCGACAGGCGCGGAAGGCGATGGATTGCAGGTAACCCAGCTGGCCCACCGGATCGCCCTCATAGGCGCCCAGTTCGTCGCCCAGCGTTTCGGCATAAAGCGCCCAGCCTTCGGAATAGGCGTTGAAGGCCAGCAGCGTTCGGATCAGCGGCAGGCGGTTGGCATATTCACCCTGCCAGACATGCCCAAAGATCCCTTCGTGGAAGGCCAGGGTTGGCAGGCTGTAGCGGTTGTGCAGTTCGGTCGTGCGAAGGTTGATCCAGATCTTGCCGGGAATCGATCCATCGATTGAGCCCGCGCCGCCATAGGCGCCCGGTGCGCCAGCTTCCTCGGCGGGGGGCAGGCGGCGGATTTCCAGATTGCCTTTGACCGGGTGGCCGAAGGCACGCGGCGCCTGGGCACGCATGTAATCCACCTTGGACTGCATCAGCGCGATGATTTCGGCGCGGCCCTTGTCATCATCAGGGAAAGTGAAGCGCGGATCCTTGCCCAAGGCGGTCATCCGTTCACCCACGGTGCCATTGGTATAGCCCAGCGAGCGCAGGATAGGATCCATCCGGCCGTGGAGCAGGGCAAGCTGTTCGAGTCCGATCTGATGCACTTCCGCGGGGGAGCGGCTGGTCGTCGTGCTGGCGGAAAGGCCCCAGGCATACCATTCGTCGCCATGTGGACGGGCCCACAGGCCGGCGTCGCTGGTTGCCATGGTGCGCTGCAGTTTCAGTTCGGCGAGCTGGCGCTCAAGCGCCGCAGCGACCGGGCCTGTCGACAATGCTTTCGCCCGGGCTTCCCAGCTGCCGGGAATGGTCGCTGTGCGGCGTGCCAGCGAACGGGTCAGGTCGCCGCCGTCGCGCAGGCTGGCCAGCTGCGTTTCCATTTGCCGAATGGCTTTGTCGAGTAGGAACGAGGGCGGGACCAGGCCCATGCCGCGGGCCGCCTGGATCCGGTCCAGTTCACCTTCGAGCACTGCCGGAAATGCTCCCAGGCGCGCAAGATAGGCCTCGGCGTCGGCCGAATTGCGGACCGGGTGGTCGCTGTCGAGGAAGCGCGGGATGTCGAGATAGCCCCCGACGTTCTGGATCACGACGTATGGCGTGTTGCGCCAGCCGCCAACGGCAACATCGCCATAGGGCAGGGCCAAGCCCCTGAGCGAGGTGCGGAAGGCAGAGCGCACGACCGCCAGGCTGGTGCGGGTATCGGGATCAAGTGCTTCGGCATTGATCGCCTCTGCTTTCGCCAAACCGCGCTTGAGAACGTCTGCCATTGCTCTCTGGCCAGCGACGGAACGATCGCCCAGCTTGCCGCGCAGGTTGGCATGATCGCCCGTATCGATGCCAAGCGAGGTGGCCGCTTCCGGGTTCTGCTCAATCAATTCCCAGGCCAGCGATTCCAGCAGTGCTGCCGCGCTGTTCGGAGTGGCGGCCGCGGCGAGGCGGTTGGCGCACCCAGGCAGGGTTGAAGCAGCGGCGGTGGCGCCAAGCAGGCCAAGAGCGTGGCGGCGCGAAAACGAGAGAGTTTGCATGGCATAATGGTGCTTTGCCGCGATTGCTGTGTCAAATCCGGCCGAATTATATCGTGGATTACGCGTAACGGCTGGCGGCCGCTTTGAAACACGGTTAGCCTGCGCGCACCCTGGGGCGCAGCCTGGTGCAAAACAACGATGCCAAGGAGAGCTTGCGATGCCTGATCAGGGTCTGCTCGACGTGTTGCGCCGCAGCGGCGGATTGGTGGCGATTTCACGTCAACTGGCCGTCGCGCCCAGCGTTGCACTTGGGGTGGCCACCGCATTGATGCCTCTGGTGCGGGGCGGTTTCCGACGCAGGGTTGAACAGGCCAGGGATTTTGGCGCCGGTGTGGCGGACCTGCACAAGATGCTGGAATTGCTGGACGCAGCACCACTGGCGGGTCGTCTATTGCAAGACGATTTCGTGCCATCGGCAACAGACCGATCTGCTGGAACGGAGCTGGTCGCGGCGCTTTTCGGCTCTGAGGCGGGGGCCAAACAAGCCATTGCTGCGGCAGCCAACCAGAGCGGGGTCGATCGGGATATCGTGGCGCAGACCGTGCCGTTGCTGGCTACGCTTGCCGCCGGCTATTTGGCAGCCCGCGGCGGGCGGCTCTCCTCGCCTGAGTGGCTGGCCGAACTGGGGCGACTGCTTGGTCTGGATGAAGAGAGCAACCCGCTTGACGCTGTGGTTTGAATCGCCGAGCAACGGGGCATGATCACGACCGTACTTTCGCTGCTGACGCTCGCTGTCCTGTTGATGCTGGCTGGGGCCGTACTGCAATGGCGGAGCGGCGAGCGCCGCAAGGCGGTGTTGCTCGTAATCCTGGCATTGGTAGCCGGGATCAACGTTGCCATCTGGACGGTGCCTTACGACAACGGCGAAGCGCCGGTCGTTCGCTCGGACCAAACGCCCGCCTGACCAATCAGCGGATCGGGCAATCCGGTGCGAGGCGCATGTCGAGGTAATTGTCGACCGCGCGCATCATGTCGTCGAGCTCATTTTCAAAGAAATGGTTGGCCCGCGGCACTTCGTCGTGATGGATCGTGATGTGCTTCTGGGTGCGCAGCTTGTCGACCAGCTTCTGCACCGCGCCCGGCGTTACCACCGTGTCCTGCGCGCCCTGGATGATGATGCCCGATGCCGGGCAGGGAGCCAGGAAGCTGAAATCATACATGTTGGCCGGCGGGGCGACCGAAATGAAGCCGCGGATTTCCGGGCGGCGCATCAGCAGTTGCATGCCGATCAGCGCGCCAAAGCTGTAACCCGCGATCCAGGTGGTGCTGGCTTCGGGATGGATCGACTGCACCCAGTCAAGCGCGGCGGCGGCATCGCTCAATTCGCCAATGCCGTTGTCAAAGCTGCCCTGACTGCGGCCAACGCCGCGGAAGTTGAAGCGCAGGGTAGCAAAACCGCGTGCCTGAAACGTCTTGTACATCGCCATGGTGATGCGATCGTTCATCGTCCCGCCAGCCTGCGGATGCGGATGCAGGATCATGGCGACCGGAGCGCGCGGGCGGGTGGCGGGCTGGAAACGGCCTTCAAGGCGCCCTTCGGGGCCGGGGAAGATGACTGACGGCATGGAACTGCACCTGCTTCTGCCTGGCGCCACCTGCGATCGCCGGAGAAAACGGCGCACCGGACCAGATGGGGCTATGATCGGGAGAGAGGCGCTATATAGAAACGGACCTTCGAAAAGCAACTTTTCCGAACCATGACTGGCAAAACCATCTATCTTGACCACCAGGCCACCACGCCGCTCGCTCCAGAGGCCCTGGAGGCCATGCTGCCGTGGCTGTCCGGTCCGGACAGCATGGGCTTTGGCAATCCGCACTCGATGCACCGGGCCGGACGAGCTGCTGCCGCGGCGGTTGAGCTGGCGCGCGAACAGGTGGCAGAACTGCTGCCCAAGGGTGGGCGGGTCATTTTTACCAGCGGGGCGACCGAGGCTCTGAATCAGGCATTGCGCTCGGTTCCGCGCGGTCCGATCGCCTATTCGGCCATTGAGCATTCGGCCGTGGTGAACGCCGCGATCGCCAGCGGAGAGCCAGTCCACGAGCTGCCGGTCAGCGCGGAAGGCCTGCTCGATCCGGAGGTCGCGCTGCCCGAAGGGCTCGGTCTGGTCGCGGTCATGCAGGTCAACAACGAGATTGGCACGATCCAGCCCGTCGAGCGCCTGGCCGAGCGGGCACACGAGACCGGGGCGCTGTTCCTGTGCGATGCGGTGCAGGGAGCGGGCAAATTGGCGCCGCCGCAAGGTGCAGATCTGATCGCAATCACCGCGCACAAGCTTTACGGACCCAAGGGCATCGGCGCCTTGTGGGTGCGTGACGGGGTCAAGATCGGCCCACTGATCGCGGGCGGCGGGCAGGAGAGCGGCTTGCGTTCCGGCACGCTTAGCCCCGCGCTCTGCGCTGGTTTCGGGGCGGCCGCGGCGCTAGCCCTGGCGCGGATGGAGCAGGATTTCCAGCACCTTTCCGGGCTTGCTGCGCTCGCCCGGTCGACGCTGTCCCGCTGGACGGTGAACGGGAGTGAGGCTGCACGCTGGCCCGGCAATCTCAACCTCCGGCTGGATGGGCTGAATTTTCCGCGCCTGCTCAGCGATTGCCGCGATATTGCCTTTTCCGCGGGCTCGGCTTGCGGCAGCGGCACCGGTGCCCCCAGCCGGGTGCTTACCGCAATCGGGCTGGAGCCGGTCCAGGCGCGCAATTCGATCCGGCTTGGCTTTGGCCGCTATACCACGCACCAAGAAGTGGAAACGGCTTGCCGGGCGCTCGAAGCCGCCGCCGCGGCGCAGGGAGTTTAGACGTGCCCAGGATCACCTTTATCACCGCCAATGGCGAGCGCATCGCCGCCGAAGCGGCTGATGGCGATAGCTTGCTCGATGTGGCGCAAATCGCGGACATGCCGCTGGAGGGCACCTGCGAGGGGCAGATGGCTTGTTCCACCTGCCACGTGATTGTTGGCAAGGACTGGTTCGACAAGCTGCCCCCCGCCAGCGAAGACGAAGAGGACATGCTCGATCTGGCCGCTGGGGTGACCCGCACCAGCCGGCTGGCCTGCCAGATCACCCTGACAGCAGCACTGGATGGGCTTGAGGTGCGGATTCCGGGGGAAAGCCGCAACATGCAACGCCGCTGACCCTTGGCGGCGGATTTGCGCGCCTGCTAGGGCGCTGGATCAATGACGACCGATACGACCGAACCCGATCCGTTTGACGCTATTGTTGACGCGCCGTTCGATGCCGCGCTCAGCGAGCGTTATCTCGTCTATGCGCTGTCCACGATTACTGCGCGGTCGCTGCCCGATCTGCGCGACGGGCTGAAGCCGGTCCATCGCCGCCTGCTGTGGGCGATGCGCCAGCTCAAGCTCAATCCGAACGACGCCTACAAGAAATCAGCCCGTGTCGTCGGTGACGTGATCGGTAAGTATCACCCGCATGGTGACCAGTCGGTCTATGATGCGATGGTCCGGCTCGCGCAGGATTTCTCGCTGCGTTATCCGCTGGTCGATGGCCAGGGCAACTTCGGCAACATCGATGGCGATAATGCCGCCGCCTATCGTTATACCGAGGCCCGGCTGACCAAGACTGCAATCCAGCTGATGGCGGGGCTGGACGAAGGCACGGTCAACTTCATCCCGACCTACAACGGGGAAGAAGAAGAGCCCGAGATTTTCCCCGGCCTGTTCCCCAACCTGCTGGCGAACGGATCGAGTGGGATCGCGGTGGGCATGGCGACCAACATTCCCAGCCACAACGTTGCGGAAATCATCGACGCCACGCTGCTGTTGATCGACAATCCCCATGCGGAACACGCCCAGCTGATGGACCTGTTCCAGGGGCCGGACTTCGCCACTGGCGGAATCGTTGCCGAAAGCCGCGAGGTTATCTCGAAGGCCTACGAAACCGGCCGCGGAGCCTTGCGCGTGCGCGGGCGGTTCTCGACCGGGCGGAATGCGGATGGATCGTGGGAAGAAACCGGGATCGAAAAGCTGGGCGGCGGCGCCTGGCAGCTGGTCGTCACCGAAGTTCCGTACATGCTCCAGAAGGGCAAGCTGATCGAGCAGGTTGCCCAGCTGATCGCCGACAAGAAGTTGCCAATTCTTGAAGACATCCGCGATGAATCGGATGAGCAGATCCGGTTGGTCTTCGTGCCCAAGAGCCGCAACGTCGACCCCGAACTGCTTAAGGAATCGCTGTTCAAGCTGACCGATCTGGAAACCCGGTTTGGCCTGAACCTGAACGTTCTGGACGCCAGCCGCACGCCGGGCGTGCTCAGCCTGAAGCTGGTGCTGCAGGAATGGGTCAAGAGCCAGATCGATATCCTGGTCCGCCGCAGCGAGCACCGCCTGGCCAAGATTGCCGACCGGCTTGAGCTGCTCGATGGCTATATCATCGCCTACCTCAACCTTGACCGGATCATCGAGATCATCCGCACCGAGGATGAACCCAAGCCCGTCATGATTGCCGAATTCCAGCTGACCGACCGCCAGGCTGAGGCGATCCTCAACATGCGGCTGCGCAGCTTGCGCAAGCTTGAGGAAATGGAACTGCGGCGCGAGCGGGATGACCTGCTGGCTGAAAAGGACGAGCTGGAAAAGCTGCTCGAAAGTCCGGCTCGCCAGCGCACCCGGCTGAAGCGTGACCTTGCCACCCTGCGCAAGGACTATGCCGAGGACACAGCGCTTGGCCGCCGCCGGACCACCGTTGCCGAAGCCGCGCCGACAGTTGAATTCTCGATGGATGCGATGATCGAGAAGGCGCCGGTCACGGTGATCCTGTCGGCCAAGGGCTGGATCCGCGGCGCCAGCGGACACGAGGCGCTCGATAAGGAATTCAAGTTCAAGGAAGGCGATGGCCCGGCCTTTGCGATCCACGCCCAGACCACCGACAAGCTGCTGGTAGCCTGTGACAACGGCCGGTTCTATACGCTGGGTTGCGACAAGCTGCCTTCGGCGCGCGGCTTTGGCGAACCGATCCGCACGATGATCGATATCGATGCCGGGGCGGAAATCGTGGGACTGCTGGTCTACAAGCCCAAGGCGCAGCTGCTGCTGGCCAGCAATGCCGGCCGCGGCTTTGCGGCCGAGGCGGATGAACTGCTGGCCGAAACCCGCAAGGGCCGCGGGGTGATGAACACCAAGCCGGGCGTCAAGCTGACGGTGGTGCGCGAAATCCCGCCGGAGCACGATCATATTGCCGTCGTTGGCGATAACCGCAAACTGGTGATCTTCAGCCTCGAGGAACTGCCGATTCTCGCCAAGGGGCAGGGCGTTACCCTGCAACGCTATCGCGATGGCGGGCTGGCCGATGCAACCACGCTAAAGCTGGACGAAGGCCTGTCCTGGCGGATGGGCGGCGATACCGGGCGGACCCGCACCGAAAGCGACATGCGCCTGTGGAAGGTTGCACGCGGCGCGGCTGGGCGGCTGCCACCCAACGGGTTCCCGCGCGATAACAAGTTCTGATCCGGCCTGACCAGGCCGGGCCAGGCTTTACGCCCGTTCGCTAAGCTCCGCATCGAGCAGGGCAGGGATCACTGCATCGGCAAATCCGGCGGCAATCCAGCCGTTTTCGACCTGACGCAGCACCCGCGCCACTTCGGGTCCGGCCTTGATCCCGCGGGCGACAATCTCGCCGCCCTTCAGCGGGAATTCGGGAATGACCCAGCCGTCCAGCGCCGCGGCATCGGCTCCGGCGATCAGCAGCCGGTCAAGCGCGGAATCACGTCCCAGTCGATAAGCCAACGGGCGGGCATCGCGCTCGGCCCCATCGCGGGCCGCGGCCAGCGCCAGCCGCTTTTTCTGCGCGCCGGACAGGCGGAACCGGCTGGCTACGGCTTCGGCCAGCTGGACATCGGCCGGAAGCAGCGCGGCCAGGCGGCGCAGGGCATCGGGGGCGATCTGCTGGCGCGATTCCTCGGCAACGAGCGCGGCCAGCGCGGCGACGTCAGCCTCGGGCAGGACCACTTCCAGCACACCAAGTTCGGCCATTCGAGCCACGGTTGGAGCGGGATCGGCCAGCGAGAGGAGGTTCATCATTTCCATGCCAACCCGCTCACGCGAGAGGCCCTTCAGCGTGGCCGCCAGTTCGGCGCAGGCGCTTTCCGAGGGGGCATCAGCGGGCACTGAACCAAATCGCGCCTGGAAGCGGAAATAGCGCAGGATTCGCAAGTGATCCTCGCGGATGCGCTGGTGTGGATCGCCAATGAAGCGAACCCGCCGGGCGGCAAGGTCATCAAGCCCGCCGAACCAATCGAAAATCTCGCCGTTTGCCGGATCGGCGTAAACCGCGTTGATCGTGAAATCGCGCCGCGCGGCATCGTCCTGCCAATCGCTGGCAAAGGCAACCGTCGCGCGGCGGCCATCGGTGCTGACGTCATGCCGCAGGGTGGTGATTTCGACCGGGCCGAGCGGGAGAACGGCGGTAACCGTGCCGTGTTCGATCCCGGTGGGAACGGCCTGGATACCGGCGTCCTTCAGCCGCTGCATCACCGCCTGCGGTTCAAGCGGGGTGGCGATGTCTACATCCTTGACCGGAATGGCCAGCAGGGTGTCACGCACTGCGCCGCCAACATAGCGGGCATTGCCGGCGCCAAGTGCCGCCACCAGCCTGGCAAGGTCATCGCGCCGGGTCCAGTCGGCCGGGGGCAGGGTGGTGCTCACCAGGCGATCCGCCGTGAAAGGTTATGGATGATCGCCGCTGTCACGCCCCAGATCCGATGTTGTTGCCACATGATTTCGATGTAGCGCCTTTCCGCGCCTTGCCAAAATGCCGATTGCTCGACCTGGTTGCTTTGGTTGAACACGAAATCGACCGGTGCCTCGAACCACTGGGCGACTTCGGTCGGACTGGGATTGAGTTCAAGGTCGGCCGGGACAACTGCGATCACCGGGGTCACTTCATAGCCGGTGCCGGTGCGATAGGTGTCGCTCGCGCCGATCACGGTCACGTCACGCTCATGGATGCCCAGTTCCTCCCAGGCTTCGCGCAGGGCCGCCTCGACCGGAGTTTCTCCGGGATCGATCTTGCCGCCCGGAAAGGCGATCTGCCCAGGATGCGAACGCATGTTCGACGGACGGTGGATCAGCAAAAAGCCGGGTCGTTCGCGTTCGGTGATCGCGGCAAGGACCGCTGCCGGACGAAATGCGCCGTCGTGTCGCTCGTCAGAGAGCAGGTTGTCCATTGCCTGGGCATGGCCGTCTGCGTGCAACCGGCGCAGTCGCGCCACCAGTTCGCTCATGCCGGCACCAGCGAAAAGTGCTTACCCTGGCTGGCCACGCAAAGGTCGTGATCGGCGAGATCGACCAGCTGCAGCCAGGTGCTGCGGTTGATCCGCGCCTCGCAGCCGTTGCGCACGGCAAGGTAGATCGCCGGAAGCTCTGCATCGCCGCGGGCAATGAGGGGATGGGCTGTCCCGGCAATAACGATCTCATCGGTGTTCAGCCGAAAGGCCAGCGATCCATCCTGGGCGACGACGTCGGTGGCGATGAAGGCGGCGTCCTCAACCTTGATCGCTTGCTTTTCGACCGGGGTGACCAGCCAATAACTGCCGTCCTCCTCGCGCCGCAACAATCCGGCAAAGGCGCGGATCATGGCCGGGCGGCGGATTTCTCCGCCATCGTGGAACCAGCGGCCATCGGCCTTGATGGTCATCAGGCTGTCGCTGCTGGCTTGGGGGTTCCACTGCGTGACCGGCGGCAGCTTGCGCTCGGCATTGAGCGTGGCGATTTCAGCCAGGCTCAGGGTCGCAAGGTCGGGCAGGGGTTCGTAGGGCATCGGCGCTGCGATGCCAGATCAGCTTACCCGCGCCAAGGGCCCAGCATGCCTTCAGCGGGGAGGACTGCCGGATTATCGCAACGGGCGAGCAGGCGATGCCGCTCAAACGGACCCGGCAGGTCCCACCCGCCGGTATGGGCGTTGGTAAAGCCCCAGAACCGGCCATAGTATTCGGGATCACCGATCATCACCTGCGGCAAGGGGGCCTGCGGGGAAAGCGCGGCAATGCTCGCGGTCATCAGCGCCTGGCCATAGCCAAGGCCCTGAACGCTGGGCTCGACCGCCACTGGCCCAACCATGATCATCGGATGGCGGCGCCCGTCAGGGGCAGTCAGCGCAACCGGCCAGCACTGGATCGTACCCACCAGGTGTTCATCGGCATCAATCGCCGCAAAGGACAGACCCGGCAGCCAATCGGTGCCTTCGCGCACCTGGTAAGCGGTGCGTTTGTGCCGGCCCGGTTCAAAGGCGCGGTCAAGCAGACCCTCGACCAGCGCGGGATCAACGTTATCGAGCGGGATCAGGGTGGGACCGTCTGCCATAGGCGCGCGCCCCTAAGGCGCAGACGCGCGCTTGTCGATGGAATTCGGGTCTAGTCCTATTTGGCTGGCGTCAGCCTGAGCAGACGGCCTTCCTTGCCGTCCTCGATCACCAACAGGCTGCCATCGTTGGCTTCGGCCACGTCCCGGATGCGCTTGTCGAGCGGATAGCGCCCGGCTTCGGTCACCTTGGTGCCATCAATCGTCACCCGCACCAGGCCCTTCGAAGCCAATCCCGCGATAAGCAATTGCCCACGCCAGTCGCGGAAGGCCTTGCCGCGATAAAACAGCATGTCGCCCGGCGCGATCACTGGCGTCCAGCTGATGCTGGGGGGTGTCAATTCTGGACGGGTGCTGTGCGGCGGAATGTCGCGGCCATCATAGTGATCGCCTTCGGACACGATCGGCCAGCCATAGTTCTTGCCGGGTTCGACCAGATTGAGTTCATCGCCTCCGGCGGGGCCATGCTCAAGGTCCCACAGCCGGCCTTGCGGATCGAAGGCCAGCCCCAGGATGTTGCGGTGGCCATAGGACCAGATCTGGGTGCTGACACCGCCCTTTTCGGCAAAGGGATTGCCCGGCGCCGGCGTGCCATCGGGCAGCAGCCGCAGAACCTTGCCCAGGTTGACCGAAAGGTCCTGCGCCGGGTCCATCTTCTGCCGCTCACCCGAAGCGACGAACATCAGCTTGCCATCGGGCGAGAAGGCAATGCGGTGGGAATAATGGCCGCGTCCGGTAACCTTGGGGCTCTGGCGCCAGATCACCTCCAGCCCTTCCAGCCGCGGGCTATCGCCCAGCACCAGCTTCGCCCGGCCAATCGCCGCGCCGCGAGTGTCGTTTTCACCGGCTTCGGCCCAGGACAGGTAGATCATGCCGGTCTTGGCGTAATCGGGGCCAAGGACGACGTCGCCAAGTCCGCCCTGACCACCAAAATCAACGGTGGGAACTCCCGCAACTTCCTTGATTGAGCCGTCAATCAGTTTGAGCTTGCCGGCCTTTTCGGTCACCAGCACGCCGCCGCGTGGCAACACGGCAATCGCCCAGGGCGCGTCGAGGGTCGCCAGCGGGGTAACGGTAAGGGTGCCCTTGGTCTCGGCGGTCATTGGCTTGGGGGTATCCCCAGCAACCGACGGGCTGCAGCTTGCGAGGAAGGCGGCGAGGGGGAAGAAGGTGCGGATGATGGTTCTGGTCATAGCTGGATAGATGGAAGCGGCGTTGCTCTTTGCCAAGGGGACCAAAGGCCGGGTGGTGATCGGCGTGGACGAGGCCGGGCGCGGTCCTTTGGCCGGGCCGGTCGTGGCGGCGGCTTGCGTCCTGGGGCCGGATGCACCCGGCGGGCTCGACGATTCCAAAAAGCTATCGGCCAAGCGACGGGCTGTGCTGGAGCCGCAGATCAAGGCCAGCTGCCACTGGGCGCTGGGCGTGGTTGATGCTGAGGAGATTGACCGGATCAATATCTTCGCCGCAACCATGCTGGCCATGACCCGCGCCGTCGCGGCCCTGGCTCTGGAACCGGATGAAGTACTGATCGACGGCAACATGACCCCGGCAGGGCGCCATCCCGATTGGCGCTGGCCGGCCCGCGCGATTGTTGGCGGAGATGGTCTGGAGCCTTGCATTTCGGCGGCCTCGATCCTGGCCAAGGAGCACCGAGACCGATTGATGCGCGAATATGCCCGGGCGCACCCGCATTACGGGTGGGAGTCCAACATGGGCTATGGCACGGTCCAGCATCTTGCCGCGCTGCGCGAACATGGCCCAAGCCCGCTCCATCGGCGCAGTTTTGCCCCGGTGGCCCAGTTGGTATTGCTCTGAGCATAAAAATTTTGGGGCGAGTCCGCAGGGACACACCCACCAGATATTGAGTCCCGGGTGAATCGCGAGACTCTAGATGCTGTGCCGGACTCGTTGTGTTCCGTCTTGGAATCACGCTGAATCGAAAGGATTCCTGCGGAGTCGCCCCTTGACGCGGGACTCCGGATGACTCACCCTGTGGATAAGTTTTGCAGTTTTCAGGGAATGTCATGGGCCAGATGCTGGTGGGTGAAAAGGCGCGGTTGAAGGCCGTGCGCGAGGTGGTTCGGCCGGATCTTCCGGTCGGTCGGATCCTCGATGGCGATTGCATCGAGGCGATGCGCAGCCTGCCCGATGCCTCGATCGACATGATCTTTGCCGATCCGCCCTATAACCTGCAGCTGGGCGGGGACCTGTCGCGCCCCGATGGCAGCCACGTCGATGCCGTGACCGATCACTGGGACCAGTTCGACAGCTTTGCCGCTTATGACAAGTTCAGCCGTGAATGGCTGACCGAGGCGCGCCGGCTGCTCAAGCCCAATGGTTCGCTGTGGGTGATCGGTTCCTACCACAACATCTTCCGCCTGGGCGCGATGCTGCAGGACATGGGCTTCTGGATCCTCAACGACATCGTCTGGCGCAAGGCCAACCCGATGCCGAATTTTAAGGGAACCCGCTTTACCAACGCGCACGAGACGCTGATCTGGTGCTCGATGGGGGAAAAGGCGAAGTACACCTTCAACTATCGCGCGATGAAGACCCTGAATGACGAGCTGCAGATGCGTTCTGACTGGGTTCTGCCGATCTGTGGCGGACAGGAACGGCTTAAGAAGGGGGGGCACAAGGTCCACCCGACGCAGAAGCCCGAAGCGCTGCTCTATCGCGTCATGCTGGCGACAACCAACAAGGGTGACGTCGTGCTCGATCCCTTCTTCGGCACCGGCACGACTGGCGCCGTGGCCAAGCGCCTTGGCCGCGAATGGATCGGTTGTGAGCGCGAGAGCGACTACCGCGAGGCGGCGCTGGAACGGATCGAGCTGGCCTTGCCGCTCGACGAATCCGCGATCACCACGATGCAAAGCCCCAAGGCCGCGCCGAAGGTGGCCTTTGGCACCTTGGTGGAAACCGGCTTCATTGCCGCCGGCACCATGATTTTCGACAAGAAGCGCAAGCTTACCGCCACGGTGCGTGCCGATGGTTCGCTGGTTTCAGACGCCGAAACCGGTTCGATCCACGGCCTGGGCGCCAAACTGCAGGGCGCACCCAGCTGCAATGGCTGGACCTTCTGGCACATCGAGCATGAAGGCGAATTGAAGCCGCTCGATGCGATCCGGCAGCTTTACTTGCTGGCGACGGAAGATTGACCACCAGGCATTACCTCCGCCCCATCGCCCTCGCGGAATCGCCGCAGAGCGAGGAGGGCGGGGCGATCCGCCTGGCCGGCGGGCTGACCTATGCCAGCCGGTTCGCCGTGATTGCCCGCGAAGGCGGCAGGATCACTGAGCGAGAGCTCTATTCAGCGGCGGAACTGCGCGCAGTCCTGTCCGATTTGTCGCCTGAACTTCAGACGCAGTTCGACAACCTCCAACGCAACCATGCGCCACTGGAATGCGGGGCGCGGACCATTCGGCTTGACCAGCCGCAGGTCATGGGGATCCTCAACATCACGCCTGACAGCTTTTCCGATGGCGGCCAGTTCATGGACGATCCGGAAATCGCCGCAGCCCATGCCTCGGCCATGCTGGAAGCGGGGGCGGCGATCATTGATATCGGCGGGGAAAGCACCCGTCCCGGCGCGGCCGCGGTCTGGGAGGGCGATGAGCTGAAGCGCGTTGTGCCGATGATCGAGCGGCTGGCCGGATCGGGTGCCGCCATTTCCGTCGATAGCCGCCGTCCCGCAGTGATGGAAGCTGCGCTGGCCGCAGGCGCGCATATCCTCAACGACGTTTCCGCCCTGCGCCATGACCCGCGCAGCCTGGACTTTGCCGCTCGCTCTGGCGCACCGGTCGTGCTGATGCACGCGCCGGGTGCGGGCGATGACCTTCACGGTGATGGCACTTACAGCGATGTGGTGCTCGACGTGTTCGACTGGCTCGCCGCGCGGCGCGATGCCGCCATTGCGGCCGGTATACCGCGGGCCAAGATCGTGCTCGATCCGGGCATCGGCTTTGGCAAGTCGGTGGCGGACAACCTTGCACTGCTTAACGCGCTGCCGCTGTTCCATGCGCTGGGCCAGCCATTGCTGGTTGGCGCAAGCCGCAAGCGGATGATCGGTGCGCTTTCGGGTGAAGCGCCAGCGCATCAGCGGCTTGGAGGCTCGATCATGCTGGCGGCCAAGGCGCTGGAAGCCGGGGTCCAGTTGCTCCGCGTCCACGATGTGGCGGAAACCGTTCAGGCCTTGCGAGTTTGGCGGGGGCTGCGCGATGCGGCGCTGACCGACTTCAGCCAGCTTGCCAATTAGGCGACGTTTTCGATCCCGAGATCGGAAAGCTTTCGGTAAAGCGTAGAACGGCCAATCCCCAGCCGCCGCGCGACCTCAGTCATTCGGCCGCGATAATGGCCGATGGCCAGGCGGATGACGTCGGCCTCGATCTCTTCCAGTGGGCGCAGGTTGCCATCCGGCGTGTAAAGCGTGACGCCGATTGCCTCGTGATGGTGCAGGCTGCCATTAGCCGGTTCGCCCAGCAGGTTGGCCAATTGCGGGAAATCATCAGCCGTCAGTGCATCGCCATCACAGAACACGGCCGCGCGGAACAGCACGGCCTGAAGCTGACGGACATTGCCCGGCCAGTCGTAAGCGCTCAGCAGCGCCAAGGCACTATCCGTAATGCCGATCCCGCGCAGGCCCGGTTGCTCGCCGATCCGGGCCAGAAAATGGCGGGCCAATGCCGGAATATCGCCCAGACGATCGCGCAGAGCCGGCAGCTGGACCGCAATTCCTGAAATCGCCTGGTGCAATTCTGGCAGGAAATGTCCTTCGGCTACCATGTCCTTCAACGGCAGGTTGCTGGCCGAGATCAGCCGAACATCGATCCGGAACGAGTGGCGGGCGCCGATTGGGCGGACCTGGCCGAGCTGGATCGATTCGAGCAGACGTTGCTGCACGGCTGGGGGTAGGCGATCGATCTCATCCAGCGCCAGGGTGCCGCCATCGGCGTGCTGGAGCGCCCCGATATGCCGATCGAAGGCCCCCGGGAAGGCGCCCTTTTCGTGCCCGAATAGCGCAGATTCGACCGAATTGGAGGGAATGGCGCCAATGTTGATTAGCCGGAATGGAGCCTTGGCCCGCGGGCTAGCGGCCTGCATGGCCCGGATCAGCATTTCCTTGCCGGTACCGCTTTCACCCTCGATCAAGACCGGACCGTGCCCGCGCGCGGCCTTGGCGGCGATGGCCAGGGCGCTGCGAAAAGTGGGCGAAGCGCCGATCATCGCATCAAAATCGGGCTTCGACGGCAGCTTTTCGGTCAGCGGCATCAGTTCATCACGCGGGGCTTCGCGCGTCGTTGCCATACGCAGAGCCTGCATCAGCCGTTCGGGTGAGACCGGCTTGACCAGATAGTCGGTGGCCCCCGCGCGCATCGCCTCAACGGCCAGCAAGGGTGAAGCGGAAGCGGTCAGCATCAGAATCGGCAGGGCGGGGCGCCGGGCCTTGAGCTCGGCTATCAAGGTGCAGGCTTCGTCGCCCGGGACCCATTGGTCCAGTATGATCGCGCCCAGTTGCATGCCCTGACGGGTACCAAGCGTGGCAATGGCAGTTTCTGAATCGCGCACGACCAGCGTCCGCCAGCCTTCGCGCCCGGCCAATGCGGTGATCAGCCGGCTCTGCGCCGGCTCATCGTCGATCAGCATCAGTGTTTGCTGTTCGAAATCCGCCATGACCTTGTGTTTCTTCCCCAATTTGCTTGGCGGTTGGATAGCGCAAGGGAGTAAAGAGGCGATTAAGCCTGCGAATTGGCCCAAGTTTTGGGGCTGTTCCTCTTGAGTGTGGGCGTAGGCAGCGATAGACGGGGCCACGAAACAACAACTTGCCAATCAGGAACGGGATTATGGCTTCAGGTAACGACATGAAGGCGGCCAACGAAACCTACGGTGGTTTTATCGGCCTGGTGAAGTACGGCAGCGTGGTGGTGGCCATCGTCACCGCCGGCGTAATTGCGCTGATCGTTTGATCGCACGGTGAGCGCCAGCCTCCGGATCGGCGTCCTTAAGGAACGCGCAAGCGGGGAAACCCGGGTCTCGGCCACGCCGGAAACGGTGAAGAAGTTCATCGCCCTGGGTGCGACTGTTGCAGTCGAAGCCGGGGCGGGGGAATCGGCTTCGATCGCTGATACGGAATATGGCGCAGCCGGCGC
>JACCDJ010693381.1_pt1 | contig 66853 bp, 79 predicted proteins | sample 7444481 | NCBI WGS metagenome assembly JACCDJ01 (sample SAMN15323435, study PRJNA562643) | freshwater metagenome | isolation source: river surface water | place: USA:Blue River Watershed | collected 2017-08-15
AATTTGTATAGCACACATGATGGTTTCATAAGCACGTCAGCTACTTTTATTTCTAAAGAATCTGCTAGATCAATAGGCATTTGCACTAAAGGTTATGTCAAAACAATTAACTTAAATGATTTGGTATAAACAATAAAATATGGAAAACACAGAGAAAATGCAGACGATTTTGACAATGGTTGTTAATCGTTACAATACACAATATGATGATGGTCAGAAGATCAATGAAGATGGAGTTAAGGGTAGAAGTCGCGTGGCTAGATTAAACAAGGCTCGCGTAATGACTGCTACCATTATCCGGAACTTGACTAAGGCGAAACTGCAAGAGATTGGAAGGTTCATCAACCGAGACCACGCTAACGTGATTCACTTGAGTACGGTATCACACGATGCGTTTTACTTGCACGATCCTTTGTATAAGGTTGTATACGAAGATGTTGTATCTTTGTATCTTGGTAAGGTTGGCTCTATGGAGTATGTACTGTATGATGTAAGGTCTTATATCCAGAAGATATTGAAGCTTGAGTTGGAGGTTCAGAGTTGTAAGAACGAGTTGATGTCTATGTTGAATGGATCAGTAGAGGGGGAGAGTATCAAGGCTAAGAGGCAACGTATTCTAACTGAATTACAAAACATAATATGATACAGATTGCATTACTTTTCTTGACATTGTTGACTGTCGGTTTCTTCGTGATGAAGAATACTGAAAACAATGAAGATGACGACATGAACTTTGGATGTTAATAACTATATTTGCATATGGCACAATCTAAGCGCAATACATTAGCTGGATCTAAGGCAGGTAAGTCTGAATCGGCTAAATACTTTCAGAACAATCCTGAGGCTCGTAAAAAGAAGAACGAGTACAACACTGAGTATCATGCCACTCCGGAGCGAAAGAAGTACAGAGCAGGTTTGAATAAGGCTAACAAGGATGCTGGCACCTATGGTAACAAGGATGGTAAGGATAAGTCCCATACCAAGTCGGGTAAACTAGTATCTGAGAAGCAGTCATCCAATCGCGCTCGCAACGGCAAGAATGGTAAGTCGTCCAGGAAGTAGTTGTTAATAAATTTTATTACAAATATTTGCAAGAATAATTTCTTGTTAGTATCTTCGTGCCTATAAATAAGAAAGATATGAGAGACAAAACAGTTGACTTTTTAGTGAACAACATTGATCATTTCAATGTAACTAACATTGCTAAGTGGTGTGGAATTGAGCGTAGCAGGATGCAGAGATGTATCACTGGAGCTAACAGATTTACTGACACTGAAATTGAAATGTTAAATAAATACTTTAAAGCGATAAACAATGCAATCACTCAAGTTTGTAACGAGGGTTAGAGACTCTCACGCAAGGTCAATCAAGAGTCATTTCTCATTGACCCACAATGATGTAGAAAACAATCCATTTAATGCCATTGTACATTGGTCGATGGACATTGAGGTTAGAGAATGGGGACTGAAAGGGATCATCACTAGAATTGATCAGGTAGTAGCTGACATTGAGTATACAGTCTACGATGAGTCTGACGAGCATGGTGAGGTTACTGAGAATGGTTTAATGAGAATCGATTCATTGCAGGATGGTTGGAAGGTTGAGGATAGGCTTCAGATGAGAGAGGACTTCTGCGCTCCATCCTATGTAATGATAGACTTCCTAAACAAAACAATCGAGGTTGAATAAAGACCTAATACTGAGGGCGCATAAGATCGTACATTGGTTTGCTAAGTCCAAGAAGGATGCAAAGCAGGCGGCTATGGTTTATATGCCGGACAGATACCGATCCATGATGAAGGTTTTTCGCAATAGTTGTTACACATTCAACAGCGATGACCTTTCATCTTGGGAGGAAGTAATTAAAATTCTAAAAAAACAAGACAAATGCAATCAGAAACTACAGTAAAGAAAAGGGCTAGACGAGTGACTACCACTGACGTCAAGCGTAGAATGACACGATCAGAAAAGCTATACTTCACCTTTGAGTTAAAGAAGAAGGTGGTTGATTCCCTGGCAAGATGCGGATTCGATGTTAAGGATGGGTACTTACCCTATGCCAAGCAATTCGAGTTGATCTTCACAGCATTGGAGCCTAACCTATTGGCTCGTAGAAAGCGACTAAGACGTATCATTTCTGGCACTCCACGAATGGACGATGCCTATTGGGTAGAGGTACTTGAGAGATACAGCAAGGAGGTTAGGGATATCTCTATGCACTACTGCTCAGTTAATTTCAAGGCTAACAAGTTAAAGTAAACAACACCCGATATGGTATAAATCGTTTATACCAAGCGGTATTATACCTTATAGGGTAAAAACTAAATAAAGATGAGTAAACAAACAGCAACTCAGTATCTTATTGAAGAGATAAAAAACGATTCATTCGTACAAGCTAAAAGCACGGAAGAATGGAATGAGGTATTTAAAAAAGCACTACAAATGGAACGTGAGCAGATTGTATATTCTTACAAAGAAGGTCATTATCATTTGGAATTTGATACATTCAATCCAGAACAATACTACGAACAAACATACGGAGGTCAAGATGAGTAAGTTTAATGACTTGCAATGGTTCTTAGATAGAATCGGCAAAAGAATCTATCGTGAAAATAATAGATGTACTTGCAGTATTTGTGTTGACGTTTTCAATAATGGGCTTATTGTTGACGATAAATTTCACGCAAGTTATTTATTCGATTGCCAACACGAACAAGGTTTAATTTACGTTGATAAAAAAGAAAATTAATATGAGTAACAACGAACAAACCAATTACAACAAGATCGATGGGATTAACTTCTCTCTCTTGAAGGAGTACCACAAGTCTCCTAAGCATTTTAAGTGGGCTATAGACAACCCACGTCAATCAACCGAGGCTCAGATACTAGGCACCCTAGTTCACTCGATGGTATTGGAGCCAGACACGGTGAAGGATGATTTTACTATCATCAATCCTCTTCTGCGCCCTGAACCAACAAAAGACTTTCGCTCGGCTGAGAATAAGCTGTGGAAACAACAACTTATGGAGGAGGCTTCCTTGCATGGTCGCCAGATCGTTGACGCAGAGATTTACGAGCAGGCTAAGGCTATGGCTGACAGTGTGCTTTCTAACCCTGTTATCAAGGCTTTAATCGAGAAGGCTACCATTGAGAAGGGTATAACGTGGACTGATCCTAATACAGGGCTTAAGTGTAAGGGACGTCCTGATGCTATTGTTCCTGAGAAGGACTTAATCATTGACCTTAAGACTACCATTTCGGCTCATCCTGATGACTTTCAGCGCAGTATTTGGAACTATAGATACCATGAGCAAGCTGCGTTCTATTCAATGGGTTTAAAAGCCATCCATGGGGCTGACAGATTCAGTAGATTCTTATTCATAGCTGTTGAAAATAAGGCTCCATATTGCAGTGCAAGTTACTTCTTGAGTCCATCTGCTTTAGATACCGGTTGGAGTACTTGTATGTCGCTCCTAAACCTTCACAAGGAGTGTGTAGACAAGAACGATTGGAGTCGTGGATATGAGGTTCGTGCAGATCATAAGTCTGGCATTATGGATCTTGATTTACCTCAGTATGCATACATGAAACAAGAGAACGATGAACTCACTGAAAAGTACTAGTGTATATACAAGTGTATTTTTTTAGTATCGATTTTGTATCATCGGTAGGAAAATGAAAATGAAAATGAAAATATAGATGTTATTATAGTTGTTAATAATATAGATGAAAAAAAATTTTCAGTTTAAAGATTATGAATTATATTTGCTTAAATAAAAAACAATGATTTTATCAATTACAATTTTAGGGATCCTAGTGGGAGTATTGGGAGTCTCTTGTGCAAGATTGGCTTATAGAACAATCGAGTTAAAGGATCAACTTGAGTCAGCAGTTGCAACTGTGGATTATCTATTTGAACGAGTTGCATCTATCGAGGATGACGTCATCGACCTTATGGAAGATGTGTCTGACAACGGAATTAAATAAACAAAATACAATGAAAAAGACAAGAATTAAACTGTCGAAAGACGAGGCTATCTCAGTAGTTATCGGAGAGAACAATAACTTTATGTTCTTAGACATCATCAGCAAGGAGGACATCAAAGCTTTGGATGAGCATTACGCTGAAGAGTTCGGGAATGATCAAAGAGTTCTGCCATTCGTAATGAACCCAAATCAGTTCGGATTAGTTATCAGACATGGTATGATTCCGATGATGGAGAAAATTGTTGAGAACATCACAGGGGCTGATATTAGTACAGCCATGGAGTTCTCAGACGAGGAGCTAGAGCAAGCCATCCTAAGTAAAGTAAAGTTCAACGTAGAAGATGATAAATCAGTAAACTAAAATGAGTACACAAGTAGCAACAGTAAAGCAGGAAATGCAAAAGTTCGAGGCCCAAATGAAGGGTTATGAGGACACAATCTTAAAGTTAGTAGGTAACAAGTACGGAGTATCTCCAGACGAGTTCGCAATCAGCGTAATGACGGCTGTGAAGAAGTCTCCAAAGCTATTGCAATGTGACAGAGCGTCACTATTCGCAGCAGTGCTTGTATCTGCTGAATTGAAGCTTCGTTTCAACACCCCTGAAGGATTTGCTTATGTGATTCCTTACGGAAAGGATGTTCAGTTCCAAATCGGTTACAAAGGATTGGTTGAGATTGCTTATCGTAACCCACGAGTTAAGTCTATCTACGCAGGAGTTGTTTACAATGACGAGGTAGAGGCTGGCAAGTTCAAGTACTCTCGTGGTTTGAACCTGGTGTTAGAGCATGACCCGATTATGAATCGTACAGCAGAGCAAGAGAAGGCAAAGAAAGTGTATTGTGCGTATGCCGTAATCAAGTTAGAGGGTGCTGATCCAATCATCGAGGTTTTGGATAGCAATCAGTTGTCTAAGATTAAGTCGTTGTCTAAGGCTGCTGGATCTAACTCATCTCCATACAACAATGGTACTGACGTAGCTGATTGGATGTTCAAGAAGGCAGCTATCAAGCAAGCGTTAAAGACTGTTCCAAAGCAAGGTGTTAGCGAGATTGCTCGCGCAGTAGAATTGGATGACAAGTTATCTACAGGTGGACGTGTGAGAGTGAACGAGGAGCAGGAGTTAGTTGTTGATGACGTTGAGTTCACTGAAATGGATGAGGCAAAAGATGATTTGATTTCATAATTTGCTTATATTTGTGACATGGAAGGAATGGAAAACAAGGGGCCTGAGAGTAAATTCTTAGGCTCCGTTTCCCCTAGCAAGGGACATAGAATATTCCAGCTCAATACTGAGACTGGTGAAGTGACTGAGGCGCACGTTGAGGGTAAGCTTGTAGAGTTACCTGATGGTCGCAAGGAGATCCGTAAACAAATCTTTGTAAGAGATAAGTATCTCTACATATCAGCGTTGAATAAAAGAAATGCCATCAAGCGATTCGCACGCATGGCTAAGATGTTAGATAACCATAATACTAAAAGCAATGAGACCATTGGGGAAAATGCTGAAGATTAAACCAGACTTGATCGAGAACAGCAACACTATTCATACATTAGGACAGCCTAAGTTCGGTAACACAGGAATGATTATCGATGCAGGTGCAGAAGTTACTGAGTTCAAACTAGGACAGAAGATTCTATTCAAGAAGTTCACCCCTTCTGAAGAGGATGGCAACAGATTCGGGTATATCCACGAGGAGGATGTACTTGGATTAATGTTCAGTGAAAACTAGGGAAACTTTTTACTTGTATCGTTTTTATAATTTTGTAATTTAGCAGTAAAATATACTACTATGCCAAATAACGGAATTGTTACCAAAAGAACAAATATCCCTGCTGAATTCAGGGCTACATCTACTGCTGAGTTTGATAACTCAACTGATATGGTTATAATAAATAAAGCCTTATTAGGTAGTAATGTTGAACAAAAATCTGTAACTCTTAATCAACTATCTGCAATGGTTGGTGGTGGAATCCAAGGCCCACAAGGTATTCAAGGACCACAAGGTCCTGCTGGTCCTTCTGTTCCATCTGGATTGGATTGGAAGGGGGAATATGCTTCAGTTACTGCTTACGAACTTAATGATGTTGTATTGTGGACTAATCCTGATACTGATGTTATTGGAAGTTATTGGGTAACTGCCGCGGAAGGTATTTCAGGTGTTGCTCCAACTGATAACTCTGGTGTTATTAATGAAGGTTGGGCATTCTTGGCTTCACAAGGTCCTCAAGGTATTCAAGGTATTCAAGGTATTCAGGGTGAGACTGGACCTCAAGGTCCTGCTGTTAATCTAGGTTATAAATCAATTATATTAAAGATTAGAACTACTGCTGGAGGTAATTTTGCTTCACTCCCTGTGTTTACTATTATTAATACAATTTATGATGACACTACGTTGAGTTATTCTTTAGGGACGACACTGATAAATAATTCGGGTTCAACTCAGTGTATTATACCTATTGATTTCACAACTACATTTAATACAGCAAAAATTTACGCTACTGGGATTAGTAACTCAGCTGGTGATCCATTAGATATTATTGCTAGTGTAGCTGATAACAATACTATTTATTATCACATTAAGCAGATGGATACTTATAACACTCCTATTTCAGTTCCTGCTGGATTCCAATTCAGTGTAGAAATTAGAATTTATAACTAATTAAAAATATATTGTAATGCCAAATAACGGAATTGTTTCTAAGAAAACTAACATCCCTCTCGACTTTAGGGCCACATCTACTGGTGAGTTTGATACAGCAACTGACATGGTTGTTATTAGCCAGCCTACTACTGGTATTAATGTTACTCAATCAGCTGTCACTATCGATCAATTAGGAGAGTTAGTTTCAGCATCTCAGACACCTTCTAACTTTGATGTTGCCACATCCGGAAACATTATCATTAGTAAAAATGAAGGTGTTTATGGTGAAGGTCCTGAAAACATAGAGACAGGAGACTTGTTGACTATTTCAAATGTTGAAATTCCACAGGGTTTGACTTGGAGAGGAGAGTATAGTGGTACCGAAGAATATAGTAATAGTGATGTTGTTTATAGTATTGTTTCAACCACATATACTACTTGGGTTTACATAAATGAAAATCCATCTACAGGAGAAGAATTACCTACATCTCCAAGTACATTCAATACTTATTGGGCGCAACTTGGAACTCAAGGTCCTGCTGGATCAAATGGAGTTACTGCTGTTAATGGTTTGACTGGTAATGTTATTGTTTCTAATACTGAACTTGAAACTACAAGTACTAGTTGGGATATTAGTGTTTCTGAAATAGGTAATGATATTAAGGTTGGTATTAATAAACCATATAAAGAATTTATTACTAAGTTTCCTATAAACGGTCCAGGATCTCTTCCTAATGTAGCTCAAATTGTAGGTCAATATGCAATGGTTAATGAGATTGGAGCTGATAGTCTAAATACATCAAGATCTTATTCATCTGCAACTGGAACTTATACAATAACATTCCCAACAGGTACATTTACATTGGCTGATCCTGATAAAATTTTCATAGTTGCTACAGAATCCACTACTAATTTGACTCAGAATATTTGGATGTATAATATAAAAACTAACAGGACATCTGATAGTTTGAATTTCAAAGTTTATCAGTGGGTGCCAGATAGTGTTGATCCTCTTAAAGGACAATGGCAATCTAATGTATCTATTGGTTCATATATCACTATTTTATTTCAAGTAAGAATTTATAACTAATACATAATACAATGAGTACAAAAAAAACTATGAAGGGTTCAAAAGTTAAATTCAACCCTAACAGAATTGTTGCTAACCCATCAAAGGCTGCTAAGACTGGTGGTAAATCAGGCTGTGGCTGTAAATAAAAATGGCGAAGATTACTTCATCTAACAAAGTTGTTTTTGGGACTAGAAAGCCTGGTAAACATACCAAGCGTAAGTCTCCCAAGGATAAGAATGTTAAATCATCTAGAGGTCAAGGATAATGGCTAAGAAAGAAATGATTAAAAGAGCTGACGGATCAGTATCCCAGAGAGGTCTTTGGGATAATATCCGTGCTAATAAAGGTTCTGGAAAGAAGCCTACCAAAGCAATGCTTTCTCAAGAGAAGAAGATTAAAGCTAAAACTAAAAAGAAAAAGTAATGGCTGCTAAAAAAGATTCTAGATTAGAAAAAGCTGGCGTTCAAGGTTTTAATAAACCTAAAAGAACTCCAAGCCATCCTACTAAATCTCATGTTGTTGTTGCTAAAGAAGGTGATAAAGTTAAAACTATTAGATTTGGTCAGCAAGGTGTTAAAACAAACCAAACAGCAGGTCAAAGAGAAGCTTTTAAGAGTAGACATGGTAAAAATATAGCTAAAGGAAAAATGTCTGCTGCTTATTGGGCCGATAAAGTAAAATGGAGTCCAAGTAAAACAAAATCACCCAGTAAAAAATGGGTTAAAGGTTCTTGAAAATTAAAATAAAAAATTATGGCACAGAATATTCATTTAAAAGATCGTGTACGCTTTCTTCCAGGATTAAAGAAGAAAGACCTACCCCCAATGTTTGACTCTATTTTTGTAGGGACTGTTTATATGTCATTAACAGACTCGTGGCTACCAGCATCTTTTTCCAACTGGCAAGAGGATAAGTTTTTTAATTACAGTAGTATTATTGCTACTAGAAATAATGGCGGTACTTTAATTGATGGAGGACCTGGAATAATTTCAGATCTTGACTATAATATTTTTCAATATGGATCTGGTGACACTCCTCTATCTGTGATTAATCCATCACTAAGAAATAATAGATATCCATTTTATTACAATGAAAACGTGAAAGAGGATGGTAGTCACAGTGGATTCGTGTTTTATACTGTTTATGACGTAGAAAGAACTGCTGATGTTAGTAGCGGTAAATGGTATTATTCATTAGCTGTCGATATTTGGGAAAGTAAAATCTTACTGAATGACGCTAGTGATTACGAAGAATTTAATTAATGAATAAGATAAAATTCTTAACTCAAGAAGATTATCATAGAAAAGACGGATACCTGGACTTTGACATCGCTCAGTCCGGGTATTTGCTTCATTGGGGTACGCATGATGGAGATACAGTAGTCTTTGTCCGTGATCTATACGGATCTGTACACATGGTAGCCCCAGAATGGATTAAATTTGAAGAGCAAATAGAATCCGTTTTAATCTCCAGACTTACCGATTTATTTAGTAGATTTGCTTCTGAGGATACGATAGAAGAAATGAAAGCAATCATTAATAAATACATCTAATGCCAAGGAAAGCAAAGGCAACATACAAGGGTAAGGTGAAGAGGAACTTTACTAAGAAGGTATCTACAGGTAAGATCAAGTCTACCAAGACCCAAATAGACGGAATCAAATTTGCATCTCAACTAGAAGCATTCGCATACAAGAAACTTAAAGAGGCTGGCCTTGAGTTCGATTACGAGCCAAAGAGCTATGAGATCTTCCCTAAGTTCGTATATCCTGGGGAGACTTGGGAGCAGGTGGGTAAGAAGCCTGATCTAGAGAACAAGGAACTTAAAACTATCCTACCTATTACATACACCCCAGACTTCGTTGCTAAGGATGGATCTTGGGTAATAGAATGTAAAGGCTTCGCGAATGATAGGTTCCCATATGTTTGGAAGATGTTCAAGCACAAATTAATAGAGAATCATCGTGGTAAGATTGGATATCTACCTCATCTATTCGTTCCTAAGAATCAAAAGCAGATCCTATTCTGTATCCAGAGAATACTGGAATTGCAAGAGTGTTAATAACTTTTTAGCATTAATATTTGCAAAATTAAATAGTCGTAGTATATTTGCTCACGAAACAATTAATCAATTATGGAATACAAGACAATCAGAGAATGGTTTGAGCTGTTGCCTGACAATGGCTTACGCAAGATGGCTATGGATAGAACCAATGACCACAAGTTAAGGATGAGAGTTGGGGATATGGGTACAGCAATCAAGCTTGCGTTTAATTGGGATGATGCTGGTCCAGACTATAAGTTTTGGGAGGGCGTTTACGAGCGTGCAGAGTCTGGTTTTTATGAGGCTAAGTATGCTACCCCATCAGAGACATTGAGTAATGTTATCCACGACCTTAGAACTAGAGAAGCTGTGGGTTTAAAGAAATACGGAACCACGGTTAATAGACCTGACTTATCATTGAGAGATTGGTTACAGCACGCATACGAGGAGGTGTTGGATCAGGCTATGTATTTGAAACGAGCAATATCTTTAATCGATGAACAAGATAGACCAAGCGTATAAAGAGATCCTGGAGAACATGATGAGTATCGCAGGATATGATTTGACTTACGAGGACTTGTTAAAGGAAAAAGATGGATGGTGGGCAAGATACACAATGACTCATGAGCAAAGAGAAAGGTGGAAGAAAGAATCAGTTCAGGTGTTTAGACAGAAGTTAAGATGGCCTAAATGGAAATCTGAAGAGCAGGTGAGATGGATTGATTTGATGTGGGGATTGAAAGTTGAAGAAAAAGATTAGCCACGCTCGCGAGTGGATCGTAAAACACGGACTGCATACCGGATGAACCGTCAGGTTGCACACTGCTTCCGTTCTCATCGTATAGGAGATAGAGTTAGCCTTCTCGACGTCGTTTAAAAAGGCAACATAGTCAGGTGGCGGAATGGTAGACGCTCGCAGCCGCAGTATGTGAATTGGTAGCGGCTCCCAAATCGTTGGGTAACCAAATACAGGTTCGAATCCTGTCCTGACTACTAATATGGGTACACTTATGGAAGGTGGAAATAAAACTTGTTAAACAAGAAGTGGGGTTACCGTATGTCTGATGGCCCCGTCAGATAGTTTGGGTTCGAGTCCCAGTGTATCCACAAAAAAAGAGGACTTTTCATCCTCAAACATAGCGCAGTGGCGGAATTGGTTAGACGCACGAAAAAGCAGGTGAGATACAGACTGCTCCAGAAATGGAAGATCAAGTGTCCTCGGAAGGCTCACATATAGGTTCGAATCCTATCTGCGCTACAAACATTTAAAATAAAACAATATGCCAGACATTTCAATGTGTAAAAACTATCTCTGCCCATTGTCAGAGAAGTGCTATAGATTTACAGCGAAGCCTGATCCTATGTGGCAAAGCTATGCATTATTTGAACCAGAATCAGATGGTACCTGCCTTTACTTTATCGATGCTGATAAATGAAGAAGTGTTTCACCTGTGACAGAAGGTACCCACTATTCCTATTCGCAAAGGACAGAATGAAATACCAACGTCCTCATGATCAGGGAAGAGTTAGATGTTGTAGGATATGCACCTACAAAAGATGGGTTAAGCTAAGAGAAGATTGGTTCTATAACTTTGAGATCAAGAAGTTCGAGAAGGTAGAGTTCAAGAGTAAGATAGATATATTAAAACGTGTATTAAGATAAATTATGAAAAAACAATTAAAGCAAGTAGAAGATTTCCAAAAGGCTTTTGGAGGTTTCATCGGAGAGGGACCAAGTTTCCCACCACTAGACAGATGTGTATTACGTCAGAGATTATTGCAGGAGGAAGTTCTAGAACTACATGAAGCCTGGAGTAACAAAGACATTGTAGAGGTAGCAGACGCTATTACAGATTGTATGTACATCCTTATTGGGACAGCAATCGAGTTCGGACTACAGGAGAAGTTGGAGGATTTATTCGAGGAGGTTCACGGATCTAACATGAGTAAGTTGAATGAGCATGGCAGACCTATCTACCGAAATGATGGGAAGGTGATGAAGGGACCAAACTATTACAAACCAGATCTAAAGAAAATCCTAGACAAATGAATGCAGTAACACAAGAAGAGAGAGAGAAGATCCATGTATTGCAGTTCTTAATGTGGGCGCATATAACTATATACGCTGCTGATAACTGTGACAATATCAAATGGTTCAATCGTAATCAAACCAAGAACCTACTAAAGAGAACGGTTGAGCATATAGAGAAGGAGCATGGAGGAGCGATCAAGGCGTTGTGGAATATCAACGATGCTGAGATTATGACTGGTGTTACAAAGGAAATGTTAGAGTTTACAGAAGAGGTAGCAACTATGCCTTATTGGGAGTTGCCAATGATAACGCAAATGATCAAGGAATACAAGTTAAAGAATGTTGAAAAAAAGTAAATAACTTTTATCAAGACAACGAAGTAGGCATCGTATATTTGTGGAAGTCTTTTTGACTGTTACTTGTTTTTTTCGTTGATTGTTTGTTCGGGAATGGGGGCTTCGGCCCTCATTTTTGTTATAGATATACTATCATCCCCCAGGTCAACAGCAACAAGCCCGAAGTCACAAACGTGGCGTTACGCCATTTCTTCTTTCGTCTATTTTCGTCAGACAGCATCTGACTATTCTTCCTAGCATCTTCTTGAAGTAATGAGATGGTTTTCTCATGCGCATCTATGATACCCTTGTATTTTGATTTCTGTAGGGTATTTTGCTCGTTTAAATTAGTCAGAAGCTCTACCTTCTTATCAAGGTACAACATTCGTTTAAACGTAGCGGAAATAAGAAACGCCTGATGGGCATTAATGACGGATGTAGTATCCTTTGTCCCAGAGTCGCTGCATTGAGTCAATGTCTTTTGAGAGAGACTTGAACTTGATAGAGTCGCTAGAATAATAAGCGTTAGTAATATTTGTTTCATAGTCATTGTAATTCTTGTCAATGTCATTAAAGATAGCTGCCTTAACGCTATCTAGACTATCTATACTGTGAGATAGTTTGTTTATCTTCTCTTGGTTGATAGACATAGCCTCAATAATAGAGTTGGTATCATCCTTACTAGGCATTCTTGTCATCGTTGAATACTGGAGGTATATACAAACCCCTAGCAAAATAATGGTTACGAACCACTTATAATCAACTTTGTGTTCCATTCTTATTAAATATTTTCTCAATAACAGTAAGAGTTAATCCACCCCCAGCGATCAAGCATAGGGCATCAAACATAAACTCTGGAGTTACCCAGGAATTATTGAATGTGGCTATGAAAGCCATGATGATAACAGAGAACAAAGCCACAAAAGAGGCGAACCTCTTAGATGACTCAGGTGAATCTGCACTTAGTAGTTTCTTAAAAAAATCTTTCATTGTCGTCAAGCCATTTTTCAAATAGATACACAGCGAATGTCAATAGACCAGCAATAATAGCTGTTATAGTCAATGCTACTTCCATATCTCGTAAACAGTTTTACCATTACGTTTAACAGCCCTCAATATCTGCTTCTTATTAGCTCCCTTCTTGTAGCTAACATGAACCCAGTCTGGTTCAGAAGTATTCCCAAATTCCCAAATTAATTGTTTGAATTCTAAGTTATCCTTAATGTAATTGAAGATCTCGCTATTCTTCTTACCACCGAATCTATCGCAGTCTAGGTCAAAAGCACAGCCAATAGAATGGTCAGACGTAGCAGAAGCCCCAGGAGTAGCGTCATTCAATGCCTTACTTCTGTAGCCAGAGCTAATGAACAATGGACCTCCAACAAATTCACGAACCTTGTCAAATATCTCTACTGATAGAGTCTTGATATTCTCCAAATGCTCAGGCGTTGGATTATTGTTAATGCCTAATCTCTTAGCGTTGTCTGAGTGAGTCACTTCAGAAAGAGATACATATTTGCTTAATTTCTCTGACATATTTTTAATAGTTAACTGTATTTAAACCTACTATTCCTACTTGAGTGGTATAAATTCCTCCTGTTACTAATTTAAGACACCAATTATTACCTGTAATTGAGATAGGAGATGGTAAAGTTATAGATACAGGAAAAGTTGAGCTAGATGTGACCGATGTTAAAAGAGTATCAGTAACAGTTGCCCCACTTTGAGTAGATAAATATATATCTAATGAATTACCAAATGTAGGAGTTGGTGTTAATCCTGCTATAGATAAACCTAATATTCTTTTAGTTTGAGCATTTAAAGTTGGCATAATAACATCATCTCTAAGATTAGATGATCCATAAATAGAAGAATAAACTTCAAATCCAGTTCCGCTTACAGAATAATTTACATTAATATAAACATTCTCCGAAACCGTAATAGGGAAAAGCTCATTGTTAGTATCTGAAGCCAGCAATGCTTTATATGGTGTCGTTGGAGTATATAAAGAATCAGGAGTATAAACCCAAGGAGTATAATATGTAGAACCATTTTTTACCTCGGTATTAGTACCTTGGTCCATGATAATTGCAGAACATGCTGAAGTATCATTACTTCTATCAAAAGTAAAATTAGGAGCAGTATCAAAAAACGTAGCGTCTGGTCTATCATCTACAGGATTAAAGAAGAAATTTACATCTCTTGGCTTATCAGAATTTACATTTGGCTGATTGGCTCTTTCAATTCTAATAGGATTAATAACAGGAGATGTACCAGTCATCCTTGGGTTTGTAATATAAACAGCCCTAACCGCTTGATATAATGTTATATGAGTTGTGTGTTGGCTTCCGGCAAGTAAATCACCTGCTCTATTACCAGGTTCTGTAGAAAAGAAATTAGGGATGTACAAATTCCTTCCACCAGCAATAAATAAACTACTTCCTTTAAAACGACCAGTATAATCAACACCAACATCGTTTAATGTTTTTAGAACCTTGCCTCCTGTTGTTGAAACAGCGTAAAATTGTATGTTTAGATTACTAGGTATATCTTCTGAAATGTCATTCTGCTCTGCTCCACATCCAAATAATGATATGTTAAATGAACTTCTTAAGAAGTAACCCATACCAAAGAACTCAGCAGCACAGTTCTGGAACTGAGAATATGAAGAAGCGTGTGAGCAAAATCCTCCTAGTTTACCAGATGAAGCGTAACAGTTAACGAAATAACTTGATGTAGAACCACCTAAGTTAAAAGGAGCTGTATCTTCAACACAGGTACCTCCAAGATAAAACCCATGACCAGCAGCATTAGATACGCGGCAGTTAATTACCTGTGCTAAGATAGCTCCTATTAAAGCAATACCATGATCTCTTGTTTTCCAAACAAATATGTTTTCAATATATATCTGGTTTACAGCATTACCTCCTCCTGATACAAATGGATTACCTTCAATAATACATATACCACCAGCTCCCCATGGATTAAGTCCAAAATTCAAAGATCCAGCAGGCCATGGAACAGTCTCATTATCTTCATTATAATTTCTTTCATTACCTATACAGTCAAAACCTTTTAAAGTGATTACGTTAGGTCCATCTAGATTAGATTGATAAATAATATTAGTTGATGTATTAGGTGTAGGGCTTGGTACTATTGAAGTATTTATATTTGGCTCTGTTGTAGTAGTGTCAATAGTAAATTGAGTGTCAGAACCAATATAAGAAACATTAGTAATTATATAAGTACCATTATTTAAAGCATTATCTGCGTTTAATATTGTTATTCTACCATAATCAGTATCACCGACAATGAAATCTGAAACTATGTCTTTATTTAATACTTTAAAAGTGCTAGTAGATGTGAATAAAATATCAGAATCATAGTTTGGAAAGTCATTCTCATTACATATATGATAACCTCCATTCTGAGTCGTGCTTACTGTTGGAGGTAATGTCATATGAAACTGAGTGTTTGCATATGTAGTGCTTACAGTATCTTTCTTAGAAGATCTACCTGTACCTTCAATAGTTACACCATTAGCTTTAATCCAGAACATATGGTCTCTAACACCTCCATCACTTAAGTAAGTAATAGTCATAGAGGGGAAAAGCAACATAATAGACTTAGTAATTACAACAGTCTGAGAAAGAGTTTGTGTAGTACCTTGATAAGCAGTACAGTCAATAACGGTTCCGTTGTCAGCATTTTGACATGCGTATCTTAACTTCTCGTCAAAGTCAGCCCCTTGAAAAGAATCTAGTAATCTAGTTGTAGTATATTGATAGTCTGTTATCTGATTTGTAGTAGGATCGCTGTACAACGACTTAGGACCTCCTGTAAAGTTGAAACTGCTTCCAGTAGAGAATTCTCTCCAGTTAAGATTACTGGTATTGAGAGGAGTTAATGAATCATTAGTACCTCCCATTGCCACATTACATAACTGATACGTCTTATTATTAGCCGGGTTAGGATCATTATTAACAGTAACCAACATTCCAAAAGAACGTCTTTGAACAATTATAGCGTCCCTTTCAGCAATAGTAGCAACAGCCCTATGGCCTCCTAAACCCATATAATCTAAATGAGTAGCGTAAGGATCTAATGGACCTGTAGTGCCAATAAAACTACTTAATTGTACTGCCCCTGTTGGATATGCCATATTATTTATTTTAAGTTAAAATTACAGAATAAGCTCCTGTTGTCATTGGATTAAAAGATCTATACACTCTGTACTCCATTTGAATATTATTCGCATTTGTTAAGTTAACTTTTGCGAAGAATTTTCCGTTACCATCAGGCCAAATATATGGAGCTTCGCTTGTTAAAGAAAATGGTTGACCATCAGCAGTCCATGTAACAGGCTGTGTAAAGGCATTAGTTGTATTAGGAAAACAGAAATATAAATATCTAGGGGGCGTATACGCTGTATTGAAATTATACGGTCTTTTAGCAGTATTTGTTATAGCCCCACTACTACCATTAACTCCAAATATATTAAATGTCTCAATTTCAGCCTCTTCAACAGTCGTATTTACAGAAGCTCCTACATATACTTTATATTGCCAGTTAACTGTAAACGTACTTGATTTAAACACATTTTGTATGTCTTTAAATTTTGCTGTCCAAGTAACGCTAGAATTAGTATTTAATGTAACAGTATTAATAGCTATAGGACTTGTATTAACTCCTGAATTAGGCACAACCTGATTAGGTCCGTAAAAAGTACCCCCAACATTATCAGACATCTCAAAAGTATTAGCCTGAACATTATTGGTATTTGTATAAGTTATATTGAATGACTTATTTCCAGATATAGTAGTTCCTACCTCAACAGCGGTGCTTTGCCCAACCATTGTATAAGCCGTCATAACAGGAGCTTGATATGGAGCTAATAGAGCCTGTACAACTTCTTGCCATGTCATACCTTGAATATCTGGATTTGATGGTCCTGAATTAACCCCTGCTGTAATACCACCTAAACTTATTGTTGGATTATCAAGGTCGTAAGTGCTAGTAGTTCCAGTCCCAATATCAGTTATACGAACATACTTTTTAGGGGCTATTTTTTCACCAACACCAGAGTCAGCAGCCGCAGAATAGTCATAAACAGGAACGATATCAGTAGATACAGGGGTATATGCATTAGGTTCTGCAACAGTGTCTGTCTTAATGATAGACATTATTTTATCATATAGTCCTCCCAATACGCTCATTATAGCTAATTTAGTTGCTAAAATACTGATAAAATCCCTATAAGACAATAGGGGATAAATAATATTAAAACATTAATGATCCGTCTGGGTATTTGAACTTGTAATACTCGTACTCAGGCAGGGGGACTTTAGGTAGATCCTTCAGCATTATAAAAAATTCAAAAACTGTAATTAAGTTTAAATCTAGATCTGTAATATAAAACTGACCTGTTTGATCATCCTGTATAGGACAGAATATAGAAAATTCAGAACTAGCCTGACCTACCAGTTTGTTATACTCTTCTTCAGTTAAATATATTGCTTGTATCATTATGCTCTTCCTAATGCTTGTTGATATGCTAGTACAATGTTGTATAGTTCTGTTCTCTCAGCAGCGTTTAATCTTGTAGTACCTGTATAGAATAAAAATCCAACATCTCTTAAGGATGAAAGTCCTGCTCTAACACCTAAAAAGTAAACACCTGCTGATGAAGCTGTTCCTGATGTACATGTTAAAAAAGATACGTCATTTTTATATAACGTATATGTACTTGTTGCCGTACCTGGACAGTCAATGATGTAAAATCCTTTAGCGTTTGGATTAGCTACAGTGGCTGTAGTACCTGCAAAAATTTGCATAGTTGTATTATTTGAAGCATTCTTTAAAGATACATCCCATCTAGTTGCAATAGCACAGCATATATCTAAACCACTCATTGCTAAATCTTCTGTAACATACATTCCAATACTTTGAGATGCTGTATTTGATATGACAGGTACTGAAAGATATGAACTAGTACTGGTCATTGTTAAACCTGTTGCTGATGTTGAACCAGTTCCTGTTATTGTAGCACTTGCAGAAGATCCTGAAGGAAGAGTAGCTGTAGTTTTCAACTCTCTTAAAGCTGTAGACAAGTTAGTAGAACTTGCTATAGGATACGCAACCTGTAGTTTGCTCCATAATCCATTAGGACTATTAACTAAAGATACTATTAAAGCATTTAATGCATTTTTTTCAGTACTACTTAATGTTGATGCCCCTGATGTAGAGATGAATCTATTAGTATATACATGGAAATCAGGATTAATGTAATAATCTGTACCTCGTGTGCTACCAAAAGCCGTATCTAAAGTATCATTAAACTTTTGAAATATTGCATTTAATGTAGCTATTTCTGTTTCTGTCATTGCTGTAGCAACATACCACATTGAATATGTCCAAGGAAATGTGGTAGTAGCCGTACATAAAGATGCACTTATTGTTCCAGTTAAATTACTTCCTTTAGTTCCAACAGATGGTGTTATTGTAAATTGATTAAGAAAAGAAAAAGTGGTTGTCGGACTATCTACAGAAGCAGCTATAAATCTGGCTGTTGACGCACCTGTAATAAAAGCATTACTAGCATTTGTTCCAAAACCACCTGTACCTGCCCATTTTGCTTGGTTTAATGTGTAAGCATCACCTCTAAAACCTAAATAAGTAGATCCTGTTGCTGTAACAAATGGATACATTGTTGTACCAGCTGCTCCATTTAAAGGAGATCTTAAATATGCACCAAATGAAAAATCATTAGCTGACATAGTAGCCATATCAAAAGTAGTAGCAAAATAACTACCTGTTGATGCAACAGCCGTAGTACCATTTGTATTATGTATAGCACTTCCATAAAAAGTTAAAGGATACTGTGCAGCATTCTTTAAATTTAGAGCATGTGCTGTAGCAGTACCTCCTACAAATGGATATAAAACTTGTATCTTATTCCATAATCCAGCAGTATTTAGATCTGTATATAATGTGTTTAGGGCACCAATTTGAGTTATATCAGTAATACCACCAAGTGCTATAAAAGTTTGAACCTCACTAGCATTATTTCCACTGATGCCTCTTTGAGATGTGGTTATAGTTCGTAATCTTCTATCAGGACTTGAATGTAACATTATGCGTCAAAGTTACGAGACATTACTAAAAAGGTAATAGTACCTGATGAAATAGTTGTATTCATCTTAGCTCTTAAAGTCCAACCAACAGGTAAAGCTATAAAATAGTTTTGATCTCTATCTAAGAACCTTACAATAATCTGATTACCATCTGATGACTGTAGCAATCTTAAAGGATTTGCTGAAGATGCACCGGTACCTTGGTTAGCTAATATGTTATTAGGTGATAATAATTGTTTAATAACAATATCTGTACTAGTTGATACCTCATGCATATATATAGTAGCATCTCTTGCATCAGGAGAAGTAGATGTTATAACAATATCATATATCCAAGAATCTTCAGCGGCTGGTGTAAATATAAGTTTTGGTGCAGTTCCGTCACCACTATTAAACGTAGTTCTTTGTATTGCTTGTTTATTTAAAAAGTAAGCTGTCGTATTCTTTGCCATAGTTTTATATTTTATCCGGGAAATGCTCCCATCCATGACATACCTGCTGGTACAATCACTGGATTAGACTCCCATAAGTTTGTTGTTGAATTATATATTAGAGTATCTCCATTATTAGGATTTTGTGCTGCTACATCATGTAGCTCATCCATCTCGTAACCATTCTGTACACGAACATACATTCTTCCTGCATTACCTGGACTCGCAGTAGTTACAAAGCCAAGATATACCAAGTGATAAGGAGCGTGAGGTTTTACTCTTGTTACACTGCCGGGTGTTTGTCCAAGGTAAACAGCATCACCATCTACCCAACCATCTGACGGTTTAAATAAACCTAACCCATCAAGCTGACCATTTAGTATGATTAAACCTTTCTGGTTTACTCCTATAGAAGTAGATAAAACTAGACCTACCGTCTGAGCTGATGTAGAATCTCCTGTATTGTACGCTCTTTTAACCGTAAGTCTGTCTCCTTGACCACCGAATGCGTATACTGGCTGTCCTTTTGTTATATCTACAGAATCCTCATTTGTGACATAGGCTAACAAAGTGTTTGGTGCAGTACCAATAACCTGGAATATATTTGTTGATGAGTTGTATATACATAACATCTCAGCACCATCGATAATGTCACCACCAATTAACTCTCCATCATTATTTCGATACAAAGGAATTGCACCCAATGAATTAATGTTTAATGTAGATACTCCTGTATTTCCTATTGCAAATCTAATCAAATAGGCATCCGCATCATTGTATCCAGTAACTCCTGTAATAGTTGTAGTATAGGTATCTGTTCCTGAAGTTGTTCCGTGTAATATTCCTCCACCTCCAGATATAGTTAAATTACCTGAACCTAATATACTATTACCATTAATTGTTTTAATATTAGTACCAGATACTAACTGATCTTGCTTAGCATTCCATGTAGAAGCGGATGATATTCTTGAATCGGCAAGAGTCCCAGTCCATCCAAGAGTCATGCTTACAGCTTGTAGCAATGCATTAGTTGGCGATCCTCCTAAAGTAAGAGTTACATTAGTATCATCTGTCTTTGTAAGTGCTGATGGATTAACAGTAGGTATATCAGGGAAAGTAGCTGGAGTTCCGTCCCCTCTTAGATATTGAGATGTTGTCCCAGTGGGATCATCGAACTTGCCATCTAATGCTGTCTGTAATCCTGTAATATCTGAGATGGCAGCATTAGCCCCTGCTGTAACTAACCCATTAGCATCGTATGTAATCTTGGTTTTAGTGCCTCCTGTTATTGTGGCATTCTTGTTTAATTTAGAATTTAATGCTGTATTTAAATCAGTCTGATTAGATAATGTCCCAGTAATAGTCCCCCAATTAACAGGTCCACTAGGACCTCCTCCACCAGCAGTAGTCTGAACAGTGCCATCAGAAAACTCCAAGGCGTCAATACTTCGTATAACTACATTAACTACATTATCGCTAATGAACGTATACATCTCCGAAAGCCTATTAAAATAAGCCTGGTCTTGTTGAAAAAAACCAGCAGGAATTGGGACGTATGACTGAGAGAAAGTAGGCCCTTCAATAAGAGTAACTGTGTTAGCAAAGAACTTACAAGAGTTACCTTCCCCATCCCCACAAACCAAATAAGTACCAACTACTTGTGCATTAGTAGCCGTTTCAAGAGTTTGAACCAAATTATCATACTCATCATAGAACATGACATTATAGTCAGAGTTCATGAAAATTCTAGATATGATAGCGGTTACTTGACTCATTTTAACAACTTATTAACTTGCTCTTCCTTAGCGTATAAGCAAAACAAAATTAATGAATTATATTCATCTTTTTCAATTAAAGTATTATATGTTTTTTCATCTATCCCAGCAGCCTTTAATTTATTCATCAATTCCTGGGCTTCATCGGGAGTTCTAGCGGCTGTATACTTCCTCTGCAATTCTTCAGCCTTGATAGGTTTCTTCATTGCAGGGCGTTTCTCAACCTTCTCTTCTTCCTTAACAACTGACAATACAGTCTTAGATCGTGGTGGGAACATGAAGTCAGCCAACTTATTCTTGGTTAACCTCTCCCCTTTCTCAACCAACTCATCCCGGAAAGCCTTGATAGCAGTCGTATCCACCCCCAATTTCTCCAGTTCCTTGATGGAATAGTCCACATCAGGAGCAGAAGTAATGAAGTAGCGGTTAATATTTTCAACCTTAAGCGTAGGGAATGACGTTTCATTTGTAGAAGATGATAGTAAGAAAGATACCTCGTAGCCGCTTGATTTTAAGAGGTTTGTAACTGCACAGATCTGAGCCTTCAACATTGTCTTTAGTTCTGATCCATCGCGTTCTGCGTACCCATAAAACTCGGAGGACCCCTCCTCATCAAAGCTCGCTACGGCTGAGAAATAACTCCCATGGTTTTTGTTCGATTTTAGAACAATCCTTTGTTCGATTTTAGAACAAATGTCGTTCAATACCTTCTGCTCCTCGGAAAGAGGATCAGCATAGTTAATACTAATTTTCATGCCTACTTTTGTTTATTGAGCTTCTTGAGCATCACTATACAAGTCAAAACAGCAACAGTAACAGAGCCTAATAAAGATAATATGCGAAGTGTAGCCTCTAGACTTTCAAGCCAAGACGGTACGGAGAGCATTACGCTAGCGATTAAACCGCCTGTTCCCTTTAGAGCCACGTCAGTAGTATTAAAATGATCTTGTATAAAATGAACAATCTTGCTCATATCACAAAATTAAGATAAATATCACCTTTTTAAACTGTGATATATTATTACTTTTTAGTTATTTCATAAAATCTAATTACATTACCATCGCTATCCACTTCCTGACCTAATTTGTAATTTGATAAATCTGGAGCAGGCTTGCCTAAGACTATAGATTTAGCCTTATCTTTCAAATAGAACTCCTTATACTTAGCCTGAACCCTTGGGCTTGAATTAGTCAATGCTACATTCAACTCTTCATCTGTTAAAAGATCAGAAATAACATCATTGGCTGACTTTTTAAGTCCTTTAAGTTTGAATTCGTTATACTTATTAGATCCTTTAACATCGTCAAAAGGAGGTAAATATCTAGGTAATTCAACTTTAGAGTTCAAGTTTTGATCTATATAAATAGCGTTCTTGGCGTTATGCTCAGCTCTAAATAATTCATATTTCAAAGCCTCTGAATTACCTTCCGCTATGTACTGATCAATTCTACCTCTATCCATATCAAGATTTTCATTCATCTTAATTGTAGCTTGATCTGACAACTCTTTATTAGTATCATCCGTGAAATCATTGATTTTCAACTCTTTCTTAGGTGACATACCAGCCGCATCCCATATCTCTCTACCACCAATCATAGAAGCGTCATCAATTTGCTTATCAATGAAACTCTTAATCTCTTTATTTCCAGGAAGATAAGATCCATATCCCATTGATATTAATGATGTTGTATAATATAAACTAGCTAATAATTGATATATTTCAACTTCTTCAGGATTTAATTCAGTCTCTTTGTTATCTCTTAATTTATCAGAAATTCTAGTGATTAAAGAAGTTACGCTAACATTCTGCTTACCTGCTAAAGCTTCTAATTCTTCCCAAACCATTTTAGAAACCTCTTTAAATCCTGGAGATATAAATTCTTCAAATAAATCTTTCCATGATTTTACTGGCTTCATATACATTCTACCCATCATATCCTCAATATCCTTTTTTGCAATCTCGCTTTTAGTTGATGCGTACCAAGATTGCAGACCAAGCTCAACTATATATCGACCAATAACATTCTGACTAGACGCCCAGAAAGTAACCATAGACTCCATTACCGAATCCCATGCGTAATCCTTCATACCTTCTATAGAGGATAGCTTCTCTAACTCCTTTTTAGCCTTTTCTTTCTCGTCATCATCTCCCCATGCTAATTGTAATGCGTTGGTTACTAAAGATCTTAGTAATGAATAAGCTAATAAGTTAGCTGCAACACCAGCTACTTTTCTAAATCCAGATGATGTTTCTCCATTAGCTATTTCTCTACTTCCGATTACAGCCTGTTGGAAGTCATTATATAAGAACCCTTGGAAGAATCCTAAGAACTGTCCCATTCCAGAATCAGCTTCTATAGCTTTGCCATAAAACTTATTAGCATATGGTACTTGAATACCTATCAATATCTTTTGTCTAGTCTGAGCCTTTAATGAACCTCTTAATATTGATTGAACCGCTTTATCTGCTCTAGATGATGCTGTTTGAATGTCGTAGTAATACTTAGGATCAGATAGCATTGAATCATCCCATTTCTCTCCTGTTAATTCAAAGAAAGATTTTTGGAATGCTGGCATCCACATACCTGACGTAAATAAACCTTCACTTAATCCATTAATGAACTCGTTTAATTTCTTTAGATTAGATTCTTTTTGAATAATCTTACCTCCAGATAGTGAAGCGTGGTTAGTACCTCTAAATTTAGTTTTCTCAAGTAATGGGCTATTAGTTTGTTCCATTATCTTTTGAACCCTAGATTTTTGTTTAGGTAATGCTGATCGAATAAGAGCTATTGGACTTGATATTGAACGAACACTTAACTGAATAAGGTTTGTTAATGTTTCAACAGCAACACGAGGACCTATAAGATATTTCAAAGCAGTAGCTCCAGTAAGTTTACTGAAGTAGCTATTACCTTTAGATAATTCGTATTTCATTCTGCTAATCTCATTATCTCTAAGAGCATCAAATGTCTGTAATTCCGTGGCAGACACATCATCATTTGATTTCAATTCTCTTCTTAATTCATTCATTTGTTTGACTCTGTTGGTCAAAAAATAATCTCTTGATATTTCGCTAATGTGATTATTTACCAAACTATCCATATTGAAATTTAAAGCTCTACCTGACAATGGCATTTCTTTTAATCTCATGTATGTAGATCCTGCTCTTAATGCTATAGGGCTAGAAGCTCCTGAAAAACTAACATCTGAGTCTGATGATTTCCCACCATCTGATAAATAATTCCAAGGGATGTACATAGGATTTGACATCCCATTCATATTCCTTAAAGCATTTGCAGAAATTGCATATGGAGCTGTTTCTTCAAATACCTTTCTAGCAGATTCATATGTCTTAACAACGTCTTGATCAAAATTGGCATCTCTACTACTTTTCTCACTAAATGCTTTGTATATTTTAGCGTAATCTAAATCTCCAGGGATAGCGTTTTTAGGATCAATCCCATCTTTTAAGAAATTAGGATTAGATAGCAATTCATTGTATATGCTTTCTACTAACTCTAAATCTTCACCGTATGACCTTCTAACAGCCTCATCATTTAAACCTTCTCCAATGTAATCAACAGATTGTTTATCTTTTGATGATGAATTAAATCCATGCTCAAGGATATGACCTAACATACCTGCTGAGTACTTATTCCTTATATTCTTTTTCTTATTCCTAATCTTAGGTAATGAATTGAAATAAGAATTAGTTAAATCTGTTTGGAATTTCCTCATGCTCGCTACAGCCTTATCAGTAACATTTGTTATGAACTCAAATACAGGAGAGTTTTTTAATATACCAGCAAGACCTTCATAGTTCTGAGGCTCATGAAGTTGGAGGAATGTTTTCAAATCCTTTAGTAAAGAGAATTTAGATGTCAATTTACTTAATGAAGATTTCAACTTACTAGCCATCTTTAAGCCCTTAACCTCCATCTTATTCACTAACATATTAGCTTGATATTCTGGGACAAAGCCATTTAGCGCGCTCTCAGAAACCATTTCTAATAAGTTAAGCTCCTCTACAGATAAGTTGTTAACAAACTCAGGGAAATTGTTTACTAATCTCTTTATTTTTTCAAATATAGCCTTCTCAACACTTGTTAAGTTATCTGTATCTGTGTTGTTTACAAAATCTAAAACCCTACCGTAGATGTTACCTTTGAGTGTATTAATTTCATCTTCGTAAGCCACATCATAAGATCTGTTTTCATTCTCAACAGTAAATAGGCTATCAGATAATGAATCATATTGATCAAGAGTTATAGCCTCATTAGCATATAAATCATTTATCAATCTCTTAGCCTTACTCATCTTATTCTTAAACTTCAAGTAGCCATCAAATGTAGATAGCAAACCTGAAGATTCCATTTTATTTAAATCATCTATAATCTGAGTTAGTTCAGCGCCAGCATTCTTTTCTAACGCTAGCAATTTAGCTAACTCATTAGAAGATTCAGCAACCGCTTTAGCCTTCATTATAGCATCGAAAATAGTTTCACCATTAGATAGCTTAGCATCCATTAAAGAATAGCTAGGAATGCCCTTATTTAAAGCCTCAACGGCATCAGCAAAAGCTTTCATCTCTTCATCAGACAATGTTGGATTGCCTTCTGAATCAAACAAAGGAACTGATAAAAATTCCTTTACCTTTTTAGTGAATTTATTGTGCTTACGTTTTTTAGCACCACTTCTATTTAAATCAATCTTTTCAATAGCTGACTCATAAGCAGCGTCAGAAGCTACTTTATTTAAGAAGTTAATAAAGTTGCCTAAACTCTCATCAGTATCTATAGCCATCATTCTATTGACTATAGTTTTCATTGTAGAATTAGACACTTTATCTGAAAGCTTAGTATCTTGTAGAAATTTATTGGCTATATCTCTTAAAGCATTTCTTTTTGTTTCTCTAGCTTTAACTTTATCAGCACTTTTAACGGTGTCTTTGTATGCTTTATCAAATGATTTAAGAGCATTCTTAATGTTATTTTTTAACATTTTGATCTCCTCATCTAATGACTTGAACATCTTTTTAGATGCGGCTGATACAGCTCTCAATTTCTCTTTCGCAATATCTTTATCTATTCTAGCACCCTGCATCTGTTTGCGTGCGGACAATAAGCGTCTAGCATCTCTTTTAGACAATACTTCTTTTACAGGGAATTTAACATCTTGTATTTCTCCAAGCTGCTCTAATCCACCATAAATCAAGAATTTTTTAAAATCCTGCTCTGAGAATTCTTTAGTCTCCCCATTCGCTAGCTTAACTGTTACAACGCACTTTTTAGCCATTATTTTTTCATTTCTTGGTCAAAGATAATCAATCCACAAGGATCATCCTTAATGATTTCTAAACGAGCAATCAAATCACCATATTCACCAACAGCCTTACGTTGAATTTCAATTAATTCTAAAACGAATTGCTGAACGATAGGATCACCTGCGGAGTATATACCTGAGTAAAATGTCAACAACTTCTTCTCTGTATCAAAAGCCATTTTCAACATAGCCATTAACTCGGTAGGTTTCTCTGGCATTTCAGGAGTAGCTGGCATTTCAGCCTGTACACCTACATCGTTAAGGAAGTCTACAATCTTTTGGAAATGAGTTAACTCATCACTACTTTCATGATTGAAGAATGATTGAGATCCAAAATAACCTAAGAACTGGCAAGCTATAGCAAAATGTCTATACATATGGCTAGCATACATTTCCTTTTCTAAAGCCTGATTCAACTGACCGGCTAATTCTGATGATATAATTACGTTTTTCATACTATTATACAGGTTTTAACTGCGTTTAATTTATCTAAAATATTGTCAAAGTTACGATCAATATAGGCAATTCGATCACCAATATCGCCATATTTTTCCTTAAATTCTCTCATGGCATCTAGTTTTTCAATGCCAGTCATCTCTTGAATTCTAGCTAATTCATCCATAGCATTATTCAAATCTTGATTTACATTATCCGATATATCTTCTTCTGTAAATTCTTGAACTACCTCATCACCCTCCATTTTAGTTTGTTCCTCAGTCGTAGGCTCTTTTTCTTCGGTAGGTTTAACCTCTTCTGATGTAGCCTGGACTTCTTCAACTGATTCTTCTGTCTTAGTCCTTGGTTTAAAATCCTCTATAACGGTTACTTCTCCGAAGTTTATACCGTTAGGAGATGATAAGTTCTTGAAAAAATCAACAGTCTCTTCCCCAACCTTTTTACCAACTTCTCTTATGTTAAGTTGAGGATCTAATTCTTGCCTAACATAATCAGTACCTGTATCAAGAACTTGCACCTTCATGCTATAGAATTGTCCATTACTCTTTCTTAATTTAGACAATACTTTAAATACATATGTAGCACCATTGATTTTTCTTGAGTATACATCACCAACCTTTAGATCTTGACCTCTCTTTTTAACTGTTTTAAAATCTTTAGGTTTTATATTAGCCCCTCTATTCGCCTTAGCTTTTTCATTGAACTCCCTTACTTTCGCTCTATTAGTCTCTTCCCTCTCCTTAAATGTCTGTTCCTGAGCCTCTGGCTTAACCTTCTCTTCGGTTTCAACCTTTGATTCAGGAGCCGCTTTTTGCTTCTCTACAAAGGCTTTAAACGCCTCAATATTCTCCTTAGTTCCAATAGGGATAACCTGATCAGCGGAAGTCGGAATGAACTCTCTATAGTTCATATCAGCCCCAATAGCTGGAGATAAGTCATCTGTAAATACAACGTCAGCACCTTCTCCCTTTACAGATTCGGTATCTACATCTTGAACCTCATCGAATGAAGCCTTCTTAGGGGCATTACCAAATACAATAGCAGGGAATGTATTCTCTTGCTTATATGTATCCTCAGCATTCTTCCTAGTGTTAGTGTAATACTGACCTTCTCTAGGCTCTAATTGAGTCTTAGATGTATTGTGCCAAGCTATTCGGCTAAATGCAGCGACAGGAGATAATGAACGTAGGAATTGCTTAAATTGATCTTTAGTTCCAATGCTCTTAATCTCGTCATTGAAATCATAAATCTCATTGACAGCCTCATCCTCATCTTTCTGATTCTGTTCCTCCACTTTAGCTTTTTGCTCTGGAGTTACATCTTCTGCAAATGTCTCTTGGTTGAGTTTTGTTACTTCTACAGGAATAGACTCTTTACCTAACTCTACACCCTCTTGGCTGACTTCTTGACCTTCTTGGGTAGTTTTTTCCCCTTGGACAACTTGTCCCACTCCTTGAGGTTCACTCCCTGTTTCTGTAGTTGTTCCTTGTTCGCGTGGAAGAACTTCCTCTGCGCTTGGCTTTTGTACGGCATTTTCTTCTTCTTTTTTATTAGTGAATATTGTTTCTGGAGTCACTTCTGCAATAGTAGTTTCAGCAGGCTGCGGCTTCTTATTGTTATGTAAATCTAATTCAACTTCAGCGTCAAGCCTCTCTTTCTCGGTCTTTTCAATCTTATCGTTTATAACCTTTAATTTTCTAGCATCACTTTCTGAAATATTAGATACATCTTCTGTTTTAGGATCTGTAATACCATAGGTATCATATATCTTCTTCTTCTCCTCATTAAGTGCTGTAGATCTTGACTCCTTTTCTGTTATAGTAGATTGTAAACCGTCTGAAACAGTCTGCCACTCTTTCTCTTCAGGAGTTTTCTCACGAGCCATCTCTTCCTTATCAACTTCGCTTATGACTTCTGATTCTGATTCTTTAACATCATTAGTAGCTTCTTCCATAGCTTTCTTAGCAATCTCTTGCTGCTCTGGAGATAGTTTGTCAAATTCTGTCTTTGATAAAGTAGTAAATACATCCCCAACGGTATTAGACACACCGAATGCAAGACCCATTACATAAGATGCCACTACGAATTGCGTAACTGAATCAGCATCAGGGAATCTCTTTTTAAACTCATTAACAAATTTCTGATAAGTATCAGATTCTCTATAAATGCTATAAAATTCCTCACCGAATTCCTGAAAAACTTCCCCTGTTGGACGTGCTATCAATCCAGAACCAATCTGTTGTATTAATTTAATAGCCTTTGGGGCGTTATTACCAAAAGAACCCTCAATCATGTATAAAGCATTCTCTGTAGATCCAGGCTTTACTATTTCATTCAAAAGGTTCTTAACTTCATCTTTATTGGCTCCTAAAGCCTCCAATACCGCAGCTCTTTCAGCGGTAACAGCATCAGTACCTACATCAACAATTTCACCCCCTGCTTTGCTTGTTAATTTACCCAAGCCAGTAAACATTTTATTTATTGGGGCTGATGCAATACTACCTAAAAACCCTGCTGCAAATGTCAATTCATCACTATTACCTCCATGTAACATTTGGTTGGTTAACTCCATGTGCGCACCTTCGTCTACAGCGTTAAATACAGTATTTGTAATTGCTCTAGATTTACTACCCATCTTGTTATATCTATCAAGACCTTTAGATGCAATCTTGGCAACTTGGGGTATACTCTTAGAGAAATTAAAAGTTTCTGTTAATAATGCTGTAGAAGCCTTTCTAGTAAGCAACATCTCCGTCATTATAGCTCCAGACACACCGGTCATATCAGCCCACCATTCTGATGAATAAGGATCTGCTGGCGCTGCTGTATGCTCTATATATGACTTATCATTATTTCCGTATTCAATGCCTGTCTGCTCAGATATCTTTTTCAAATTCTCTGAGTGTTGTTGAGCTGAATCTGTAAAGTCTAAAGCTCCGCCTAATAAGGTTCTAGAGAATGATTCTCCAGCAGCCTCTAAAAAGTTAGGTCTATCTTCTGGATTAGCGTATCTCTTCAATGATGTAAGATACATCAAGTCCTTAATTTCAGATTCTAATTTAGATTTATTTCTTTCAAAATTATCTAATATTTCTGAATCTGTACCAGTGAAATCACGTGCATTTATGTGACTATAATACTTATATGCTGTAAGTTTTGAATTAAGAAGATTAAGTAACTTCTCTTGTTGATTAGCCCCAGGTATAGTCTTATATTCAGGATCTTCTTGAATAGAACTCATACCTTTTTTATCCTTAGCTAATTCAATAATAGATATTTTCCTTTGAAGCTCATTCTTTTCAGCCATCAAAGCATCTTCTCTCATTACTGCCTCTCCAGTCTTGAATAGATTATCAATTTCAGCAATTCTATTCTTATACTTTTGATTAGTCTTTTCTCTAGCCGCATCTAACTGTTTCTGTTTATCATTGAAAATATCTTGATACTCACGTCTTTTTTGATCCATTAGTTTTTTAAACTCTGGATTATTAGGATCTCCATTAGCAGACATTTTTTCTAGTTCTGATGCCATCTTTTCTCTAAGACGGTCCATTTCATTTGCTATAGAAAACTCCTCTTTGAAATCGCTATCAATAAATTTATCTGCATATTGATTTCTTAAATCATTTGAATATTTCAAAGCATCACCAGACTTATCAGCATCTTCTTTAAAATAGTTGTAATATCTTAAATTGAAGTTGTTTGGATCTTCGTCCATTTCATTGAGATCCTCTAGGCTGACTAAACCTTTAGCTCTATCCTCTTCTCTTCTAGCTTCTTTTATTTCTTTAGAAATCTTAGCCTGACCAATACCCTCCTCAGCCGATTTGGGCATAGTTTTAATATTGGTTACGGGAGCTGTAGATTCCGATACTGCAAATTTAGCAATCTCTTCTTTTAACCCTGGAGCTACTAGCTGATCAATATCTTCTCTATCTCCTCTATAAATTACCTTATTTTTATTAGGCTGAATATTTTCTGACTTTCTATCAGAAACATTTTCTTTGGGCTTATTACCAACTACAGGAAATTGTACTTTATCTTCTTCCTTTTTAGCCCCAAAAGGAGCGAATTCACCAAATTTTTGAGGCTTAAATTCGGAAGTTTTTGATTCAATGGAAGGCTGGGCAGGCTTTGAGCCACTGGTAGGTTGGGTTGGCTTTGAGCCAGTTGATGAACTTTTTGGGGTACTTTTTTTTTTAAGCTCAGATCTAAATGCATCAACACTAACTTTTCCAGAGCCAGCCATTAAAAATGCTGAATTAAAAGCTTTTTCATTTGATTGTAATAACTTTACAAATGATGCTTCATCGCCATTATATCCTTTTTGTTTGGCTGCCTTATATGCCTCTTCTATAATACTATCCATATCCTTTTAAATTTAATTATTATTTAGCAGTAGACCAATCAAAATCCTCATCTCCCTTGCCATAAAAATTTCTATTCATCCAAGATCCAGATTTCTTTTTATTAGCTTTGTCGTGAGCATCCCCTAACTTTCTAAATCTTTCTTTCAAATCTGTACCATACACATTTTTAAATTGATCTAGATTGTAATTCACAATCTTCATAGCTCCATTACCTATAGGGGCTTTAGCGTTCTCTCCAGTTACAATAGTATATTCTTTTTTACCATTATTGTCAACTTCCACAATACTTCCACCACTATTTGATTTCTCCCATTCAGCCAATGCATCTTTAGCCTCTTTTTCAGTAGACCAATATGATACATCTCCTAATCTAGCAATCTTAGTACCTTCAATATAAGCTCCTGGTATTCCAGTTGACCATAAGGCAGCTTTATTAGGAAGTACAACTATTTTATTACCATCTTCATCCAATAATGTTATTGGAGTAGAACCTGAACTTATTGTTAATCCATCATCCAACCCATTAGATGTTTCAAAAAACTGAGAGTCCTCAACTCTATATTTCTCTTGAAGTTTTGCGGTTCCACTTTTAGCAGCATTTCTAGGTTGAGATATTTTTTTTCTGTAGAAATTCATTGAATAATCTTGAACCGCTTTTGAAGCCTCTTCATATGATGGATCACTTCCTAAATAAGGCTCACCAGTTTCATCATTTTTAGTCTTTTGTAAAACCTTAATGATATTAGCTCTTTTAGCCTCTGTAGCCGATGCGAAAGCAGCTTCAGCATTATCTTGAATAGCCTTTTCATCTGTTTCTGAAACGGTAGAACTTATAGATGTCATACCTGGAATTACTTTACTACTTACTATCCATTTAGGTAAAGCTTCTGCTTTAATTGGAAGATCTATAGCTGCAATTTTAGGAGCTAATTCAGAGATAGATTTACCTTGATTTTCTGCAAATACTTTATTCACTTCTTGCCTGTATATTTCACCAGCATTATCTTCATAAAAGTTAGGATCTACAATTTTATTAGCATTAGCGTAAACCTGATTCATTATTTTAGTATGCTCATTTTTAATAGCATCTAATTTAAGTTTAGTGTCATTTGCTCTTTTTTGAAGCTCATAATTATCAAACTTGGATCCTTTAGCCGCTTTTTCTTCAGCATACCAATCTCTAAATGCATCTATTTCACTTTGTATCTCAGGTACAGCATTCAACCATGGGGCTGTAGCGTCAAGATCAGCCATTATTTCCTGGGCCTTAGTTTTTTGTTCAGCAACTTCTTTTTTCTGAGCTTCTACTTTAGCTAAAGTATCTTTAATATATTCTTGTTGAACAGCGTATGGATCTGGCGCATTATTCTCAGGAACATACGCATAAGGCGTAAGTTGATCAGCCGGCAATCCTTCCGGTATATTAGTCATTGGATTTAAACTATCTAATGACAAACCTGCTTTATCTAAAATTCCCATATTATATATTTTAAACCATGCCTAAAGCAGCCATCATTTCTGGATTACTTAACATATTCTGCCCCATTTGACTATTGAAAGCAGTGTTTTGATTCATGCCTCCAAAATATCCTTTAATTGCTTGATCTTTACCCTTAGTACCAGCAGCAATCAAAGCGTCGATGCCTGCCTTCTTTTGATTGTAATAAGCCTGTTTATCTCGCTGTTGTAAAAGTTCATATTGAGACCTCTGACCAATAGTGCTTTGAAGGTTTTTCAAATTCGCCTCTCTAGTAGCTAAATTTTGCAATTCAATATCTGAAAGAGCATTGTTTAAGTTTTGATTCACATTAACAACACCACCTAATAAATCAGCAATGCTTCCACCTGCTTGTTTCATTGCTGTAAGTGAACTTCCAGCCCCAGCGGTAGCATTATCAATCATTTGTTGATATCCAGGCATATTTGAGTAAGCCATTTGTCTAGCCATATTCTCTTCTTCCATTTGAGCCTTTGGAATAGATATCATAGGTCTATCTCCCAAATTCTTTTGAGCTTCTTTACCTGCTTTTAATTGCTTTGATGCATTAATATAATCATAGATGCTTAATCCTTGATTAACCATTTGTTGTTGAGCTTGCGCCCCCATTTGCATCGCCAGCTGAGCTGCCATCATTTCTGGTCCCATATCGTTTACAAAATAAATATATTTAACTTAAATTTCCTAATAAAGTTTTCATTTTATATCAACGCTTCGCTTGGCATATATGAGCATTTGATATCAAATAAAACCGCTTTCTCATTCCCTTCGTATTCTGCCTTGTGGGTAATAGCATAAGATCTAAGCTCTCTACCATTAACCAATGCATTATCTGGCGTTTGATTAGGGGTATTCATATCCCTTAAATAAGCGGACCACCAATATCCTTCCTTCAACTTGAAGTTGTTTAAGAACAATTTAGATAACATTTCTGTGTATGAAGCATTACCAATCGTTTTAATCTCAGGAACACTAAATGGTTTGTTTGATCTGAATCCTATACTCAATGGTCTCTTGATTAAAAGAGGCATATCATTCATTACAAACTCTAAACTCATTTTTTCTTGTTGACCAAAAAATGTAAGTTGATTAGGAGTGCCGTCATCCAAAAATGCTACATTCTGCTCATATAAGTTACCATCTGCAAACGTATAAGTATTCACACCTAAGTTGTCAGCCCAAATCAATGGGAAGTAAACAAAGGTTCTCCATCGATCTCTATTCAAATCAAATACAGGAGCTTCACTACTATCATATACATATACCTTACCTTCAAACTGATCTTCCCTTCTGTAAACTTTTATAAAGTTCAAATAGTATTCAGAATTGGATTCATCAGCAAATGAGAACGGTGTATATACCGCTTGATATTGCTGACCATTAATAATTTTATATTCTGGAGTCCCTATCTGATTTGTCTTATTAGTAATCCAATAACTAAACTTATACTTACCGTAAGTAATATCATCTTGACCATTATTAGAACTCCTAATTACACCACCTGTGTAGAAGTCATAATAATACATATCATTGTCAATTACCTCAACAGTACCAGGGTGAATGCATCCGTACATAGACTCTGATGGATTAATACCTCCAAATACTTTAGATGTATAAGCTAACTGACCAGAACCATCAGCAGAAGTAGCGTATGATCTTTGAATGTAAATACTAACCTCTTTACGATCCTGTAAAGCCTTTAATGTATATCCAACTTGTTTTAAACAGTTAATAGGCCCATAAGTGTCGTCTAAATACTCAGCATTACCTAGTATATCAAAAGATGATAATCCATTAATAAAAGATCCCATAACATACGGAGATGAATGAATAACTCCAGTCTTATAATGAGTTCTTTTAGTCTTATTATTTTCTATCCCAATACGACCTCTTCCATGACCATTAGATCCGTAGTAGTCGCTATAGTTATAATCCTCAATAAAGTAATATTTTGTTATAACAGTTGGTAAATATCTAGATTCTACATCCTCATAAATAAGTCTATAATTATAACCATCATAATAATATGTATTATTTGTTTGATTATCATAAGACCATGAATTTAAGAATTTAGAAACTGGATCAGCCTCCATAGCTGCATAATTGGAATATGTGTGGAAAACCATTCCTGTAGCATAATCTCTAAGTCTATAGAATACATCACCATAATCTGAATTTAATATTGCAGGCTGTGTAGAAGTTTGTAATTGCCCATTTGCTGAATGATATTTAATTCCAGTTTCTTCATCTGTATAAATATCAAACTTCTCAACCTCATACCAAATATCTTCAGCTACATCTTTTTTAGGCGTGTATATTTCAACTAATGCGCCTATAGAATTTGCAGATCCACCAACAATGTTGTTATAATCAAAGTAGTTAACTACAACTTGATTATTCGTTATATCATATTCTATAACTTCTACCTCTAAATATGTTGGTAAATATTCATTTGGTAAAAATTTACTATAAGGATCTGAAACTGGATTATCATCAAAAGGATAAGGATATTTAACCATTTCCCTTGTGAAATATCTTAATCTATCACCCTTTTGTGGAGTATGATATAAACTAGCTTGGTATTGACTAGTATAATAATCTGAAAAAGTAGATGAAGGCAATTTGTCTAATTGCAATCTTACTAAATATGGTCTTTCAGGATCAATTTGATATGCAGTAACTGTGGTTTGCAAGAAACTGCTAATCATCTCATCTTTCTTAACAAGAATAGAATAATGAGTAGCCCAATCCGGAGGTAGATGATTAATCGTAAATTTGGATGATACCGTATATGCAGATTGACTTCCATAATCACCTGTAGGATCAATATTGTACAAGAAGTTTAATCTACCATTTTCTAGGCCTGGTAATGGAATATCTAATACCATATCAGGTAATGTCTGAACAGTATTAGATCTATTACCTCTATCGTAATATTGAATTCCAAATACTTTCTTACTACCCTTTTTTAATGATTTATGAAGTCTATTTTTTCTTAATACTGTACATCTTACAAAACCATCGTCAGATACATTAGGTTTTAATCCTGTTATATATATTTTTGGCCCAGATACATATTGCCAAGTATAATCTGGATATTTATTTGATAAAGCAACTGCCATTGTTTGAGCTAATTGATCAAACATAGTTTGATTATCAAATCCAGGAAATGGATTATAAACATCAGCAAAAGTTAATTCATAATAAAAATTACGAATAGATTTTTTACCCTGATTTGGATCGTATAATGGAATTAATATAACATCACCTTCCTGATATAAAAATTGAAGTTGACCAATATTATCAACAAATTCCAAATAACAAGTATCAAATGTGGCTTGATTTTCAATAATTGGAGTTTGCATTATAGATGATGATGAATCATATAATTCATTTAAAACTCTATCAGCCTGAATATCTAAATCTTGAATCAAATCGTAATCAGCATAGAAGTTTCCATAAGCTATAGACTGATTAGGAAGAATATCTTGGCATTTAGCTACCTGAGGTACATTATCAAATAAAACATCTGCATTTTGAGCTGCTATAGGGGCTGTATTATCATCAAAAACTAATGTTTGAGTAGTTAAATTTGAAACTCCTTCTAGCTTTAAATCAAGTTGCTTAAATAATAACCAGTTACCTAACTCTCCCTTTCTGTACGAAAAGTTAATTTGTTTTACGTTCTTAGGGCCTGTATAGTAAGTTAAGTTGATTACATTATCAACTAATGAATTGAAAATATCTCTTCCAGAAACAAATTCATCATTTGTTGGAATTGGCTGTTTAGAAATCATTGACCATTTAGACTCCTCATTATTTTCATAAACATATTGGTATCTGAACTGGTATTGATTTCCGTATAACTTATTAAAGTTACGAGTCTCATCAGTATCATATTCTGCCTCAATAACAACTAAAGGAGGAGCCTTTAATACATCAATAGTCTTAGATCCAACTTCAACAGATCCAAATGATAAAAATGAATACCCTTCTTCATCAATACCTCCACTCGCCATATATTTGATCGCTTTATTCAAATCAAGCTTTCTAGGAGGGTTGTAATTATCAGTCCAATAAAGAATATTATCCACAACATTTGCGTGGAAAATTGGGTAGTCTCTGTCAAGATTTAAAGTAGATCCTGCAAAGTTTGGAACACCAAAACCAGCACTATCTAAGTTCCCTAAAACTATAGTTAAATCATGAGATAAAACATCGTAAGACCAAAGTGTATGATCTCCGTTTGCATTATGAACAAAGTAAACTATAGAGTTATTCTCAACCCACCTAGCCGATCCAACAACAGTATTTTGACCAGATGGTAGATTAGGATTGTCAATCAATACGTTACCAGGCATACTCTCAGCAGTACCAGCATTTTGGCTATCCCAAGATCCTGATCGCATATATGCTGAACTTCTATAATCACCTCCTGAAATGAATCTAACATCATCATCGGTATTCATTCCCCCGATAAAACTTATTTCTTGACCACTAGCCATATATTATCTTAAATTAAATCCGCACGCAGCGTAAATTGCATCCATTGCTTCGTCAACTGTTGGAGCCTTAGCCAAGATGTTTGCATCCCAAAGAGCTTCCTTGTATTGACGTTCTTTATCTTTTGCTAAATTAATCAATTCTGGTTTCAGTTCAAACATCTGCCACATGATAAATTTCTGCATTGTATCTACATAAGCTAGAGGAACTAGAGTGTTACCACACACGTTCTTACCTGTACTTAAATACTCAATAATTGCTTTTCCATTAGGGATAGCATCTACAAATTGAATATATCTATCCTTCTCGTTAACTCTGTAGTAGTTGACGTTAAATCCACCACCAGCAGTATACAATGGCCCGTAGTAGGTTCCGTTATAGAAACCTTCTGCTAACCAATATCCCCAGCCTGATCCGTAGTTCGGATTATTCTGAGCATCTTGAATAGTTTCACAAGTCTCTGGTTTAGTAAAGGCAATAGTATTATCCACGCCCAACGTCCAAACACGATTACCAACTTTGTATCCAACCTTAGTATATCTAACGTAATCTGGAGGCATAGGCCAGATTTTAGTATTGGTTGCTACGTCTACATACTCAACCTCAACTGAAGGCATCTCAAATGCACTCAAGTTCTGTTGGTAGAATTCAATAGCAATCTGCTCCAACCACTCATAATCAGTAATAGAGTAACCGAAGTTTTTCATTCGGTTAATTGCAGTCATCACTACATAGGTTATATTCTTAACTGGATCGTTCATTATTTAGCAGGGTTTGTAGGTTTGTCTGTGTCTGGAACTGCGTTATTGTAAACTTCCTCAGGTCTTGTATTAGTCTGCATAATCATCTGAATAACCATATTATACAAGTTAGCCTCTTGACCTGGCAATGAAATAACATCATCGTCATCCATTTCAGCCACGTTTGGAATAATATCTAAGTAAACTACATCAGTAGGCTTCTCGTTAAAGTAAATCTTATTACCTCTGATATAGCAAGTGATCTTATCTGTCTGAGGTTTAATCATATTCATAATTCGATTCTCAGCAGAACCCATACGAATAGGATACCAAACGCAGTCAGAACCTTCTACATAAGTAATTCCCTCACTTCCCAATAAAGGAAGTACTGGCAATTTAGCAGAATGCTGACCATGATTACATACTACACTAGCACTATATCGAACAGACAAGTCCTTCTTAGCATTTGGGTTATTATATACCGCATCAGTATAAGCCAAGTTTAATACATAGGCAATAACTTGATATGGATATTTACCACGCAAATCATCCGTAACATCTCCAGAAGCTAATCTGTTCTGTATAGTTTCAATTATCTGTCTCTTAGTAATCATCTAAATTAATTATTATAAATTTCCATATGTTGGAAGGCCTCTACTTGCCCCACCCTGTTGACCTTTATATATCTCAAGAGTTTGCAAGTTGAAATCAGACCTGATATTAATACTGAAGTATTTAACCAATAATTGAATCAAGTTCAAATGAACCGATTCTGGCCACTCAAATTCAACAGATGTACTTGCCTGACCAGTTGATGGATTCGTTGATCCTGGGGGTAAGTAAATGATATCACCGTCTGAAATATAGTAGTCATAATTTGGCTGATTAGGGGTTCTCAAGTATGTGAATACTACAGGAAGATTTGCCTTCGGTAAAACCCACCATTTACCGTTCTGAATAGCTGCAATAGGATGTTTAATAGTCGGCTTCAAAATCTCAGTGCCGATTCTATATCCAAAGTCAGCCTGATTTAAAAATTCGATAGGTCTCTGTAAAGGATATGATGTGTCACAATCATTTACAAAGTCAGCGAAGTAAGATCTGATATAATACCAATAGTCATCTGGGATTGTAACATACCCATAAGAATCTTGATACAAAGGCACAGAATCACTATCCCCAATGGTTTTAACAAATGGCAACAAGTCATCCGTAATCTCTCTCTTCTCCTCGAACACCTTTAGTAGGTCGTTCATCTGCTCAACATTCACATAACGGATGGCTGCATTGTAGTCATCAGGAGTGATATAGCCCCCGAATTGATCTTTTCCGAGGGCTGAATATACCTTATTTAATATTTCTTGTAATGTCATAATTACGCTGGCATTTTACCGTAAGATACTTCAAAGTTCAACAAAACAATATTGTTATTAGTAGCGTTAAACAAAATATTATTAGACACGTTACCAGTGAAAAATTGTTGACCTGATGTTCCTACTTGATAACTTGGTCCTGAGGCAAATCTAGTCATCAATCTATTTATGTTTTGAGCATTGTTTCCACCTGTGCTAAGTACATCTTGAGTTGGGGCTAATAATCCAGACCTGGTGGTAACAGATAGATTAGAGAATGAATAATCATCTGGAATAACTTGACCCTGATATAAATCCACATATCCGTATGGTACATACCCTGTGCATCCATCATGAATCATTACATTACTTACGTTAGCTGAATTTCTAGAGCTATTTACCTTAACATCTAATAAGAATACACAATCATAATCTACTAGGCCTTGATATTGTTTCTCCATTGTCAATTCAAAATCAACAATAGAACCCGGATTAATATCCTTTAATATCAATGTTTGACCAGTTGTGTCATTTAAAATCTCAAAGTTACTACCTACAGATCCATTATAAAGGAAACTAGATTTAATCTTAGTCCAGTATTTATGAGTCAAATCTCCAAATTTCCAAAAAGAATTATTAGAAATAGTTATTTGCTTTTTAAACCAATAATCAGAATCGTCTGGTTTTGCTTTAAATACATAAAAACTAGTATTGTTAGTAGTCCAATTAACATTTATTCCACTAGTAATAGTGATTTGAGTATTATTAGGAGTTGGTTTAAATTCACGATCAGTTATCACACCTTCAAACCACGCTTTGTCTATTGGACTATAAAAAACTAATACTTGATTGTCTTGGAATTCAGCCTCTACATCTCCTGTAAAAAATAATCCGTATTTAGTCTGTAAAGATCCAGCGATGGGATTTCCTGATATAGCAGTATAATTTAATGGTTGAGACCCATCATTAGTGAACAATTCATTCAAAACTATTTCACTATTAGTTGGGCTAAACTCAGCAATTTCTTGCTGTAATACTGTAACCTCTGATTGTAGTGTTGTCACATCGGATTGCAATCCAGTAATATCTCCAGTATTTGTATTAGTCTGAGTTCCAAGAGTATTAACTGTTGAATTTAAATCAGACACATCCTGTTGTAAAGCAATAACACCTAATTGCAAATCGTAAACTTCATTTTCTAGAGCAAGTAATTGAGGTAGTTGCTCATTCATGAATGTTTCAAACTCAGCAAGAAGGCTATCTACGTTAAGACCCAAATTATCAATCCAAACTGGTTCATCAGGTTGTCCACATCCACAAGAATCATTACAATCACTACAAGAACCTCCGCAAGAACAAGTTCCGCAATTATCTTCAGTCTTACCTAAGATTGCATATATTTCAGAAACATAAGAGCTATAGCTGGATTTATTACCGCAAGCTAAAGCTTCTTTAGCATTGATATACAAACCATATACCTGATCAACAAATTGCTGTAATGGACTTACTGTAGCTGATTTTAAATAGGCTACATGGCGATCCAACATCTTAGTAATACAATCTTGAATACCACACATTTCTGTGTAAGCAATAACAGTAGATTGTTTGATTTTAGTAGCTGTAGAATCTAAAACTAATCCGTCATTTTGAAGATAACTAGCCGTTACTACTAATTTATTAGTATAAATACCTGTAGCTAACTCAGTAATAGTAATATTAGGAGTTGTAGTAGTTACTGGATTTGAAGTAGGAGCTGGATCTAATCCAGCAGGATAATACAAACTTAATTGACGGCTTTCAATAGTCCATCCATAATAATTAGTAGCATCTGACAATGTAGCACTACCATATTGAGTAGAGAATGCATCATATGTAAAAGAAATGTCAGCGCAAAGAGATTTTGCACAAGTGCTGTAATTATATACAGTACTATTATTAACAACAACAGATGTTTCAAATGTAACCTCTGCATTGGTATCAGGATTAATATTATCAGGCTGTAAAGTATTTTGTTGAATTGTTACTTTAGTAGATCCACTGATAAATTCTACTGCTGTTACATTATAAGTTCCATCATTCACGGCATTAGTAGCTGATGCAATAGTAATTTGACCTCCAACTAACAAAGATTCAGTCAAATCAGCATTTGAAATAGAAAAAGTATTTGCTGAAGTGAATAAAACTGTTTGGTTTAAAGGACTAGCATTCTGATTACTATATTCATAAAATACAGTCCCAGAGAATGTGTAATTACCAGCTGGCATATTACCCAATGTATAATTAGAAGATACTCTAGGGATCGCATTAAAATCAATAAGCGAATTATTTGTATCATTTACATCACTCTTATTAAATACAGGAGTTCCATCAGGGTAATTTAAACGCCCAAATACATACTTTCTTACTGAAGATGGGGATGAATAAGAGCTATCGTCCTTAACGTAAGCTACCTTTGTGCTACAATTAAAGTGAACGGTTAATTTTAATGCCATGAGAATAATAGATTTATCTACAAAAATAGAAAAAGGGGCTAAGATATCCTAACCCCTTTTTACTCTTTTTTTAATTACTTTTATTTAATCAACCCTTTAACGGTTTCAAACGCTTCTGGATTGTTAGAAACAAACTCAACTAGGTTAAACAACTTAGCTTCGTCTGTATCTCCCTCAATGTCGCAAAGATACTTAGCCTTTCCTGGAGCCTTAATTCTCCACTTGTTTACGCTCTCATCTTCAAACAACTTCAAGTTCTCAACGGCATTAGCCACTAAATTCTTGATCTGAGTCAATCCTACAACAGCATCCACAGTAGAAGGCTTGTCAACTACCATATTACCTTTGATAGCATCGTAGTTCCCAATCTTATGAGGAGCGTTAATTAAATAGTCAAATAATGTGATACGATCAGACTTCTCTTCACCTCTAAAGTTCAATCCCATCAATTTAGATATAGACTTAACCATATCATAAGACATACGAGTCTCTTCAATCAAGATTTCATCCTCAAGTCTACGTCTTTCTTTAATAGAAGTGTACTTGTGTTCAACTTGTACTTCTGGTATAATAAATTCAAAACGAGCATTTTTACGCTTATTTTGACAATCATTGTTAGCGAAATTATCTGAATAAAACCATAAGAAAATTAACTTCTCTAAATCAACAATAGGATTTAAATTCATCCCTGATGACAATGTCATTTTACTAGATTTCCAAGATAAATCATTACCTTTAATAACTGGAGGCACTTCAGAATATCTAATCTCAGTTCTAAACCCATCTTCAATTTCATAACCTTTTGAAAAAACATTAGTAGGCTGTGGAGCCTTTAAAACTCTTCCAGCTGAACTTTCTCCACCTGGTCTATATAAATCAACATAGAATTTTTGAGAAGGTAAGTAGTCAATAGTTACAGGAAGAGGATTTTCTGATCTGAAAAATGTAGGGAATTTACCCTTAAGAATTTGAATTTGCTCTTGCAAATCTTCGCGCTCTAAGCGCATGCCGTCTCTATAAATCATATTTTTTGTTTTTATTTTTACAAATATAAAAAAGAATAGGGGATTTCTCCCCTACTCTTTTAAATCTTATTGATTATGCGTACAAAAGTCCGCATTGCTCAATCTTGAACCAGTCGAAACCGAACTGAGTCAACATGTAGATAACGTAGTTATCATTTGGTCCTAGGCGACGAGGAGAAGCAGCTCCATCATCCCAAACCTTCATGAAACGATCTTCACCATCCATTGACTTGTAGATCAATTCAACTGAGTTACGCAACAAACCAGAAGCATCAGCTTGCTTTTCAGCAGGCAATACAAATCCCATTTTAGTGAAATCGTTATTACCACCAGCACCGAACAAAGTTGGATCGTAAGACAAATCGAATGACTTAACATTCAAGTTCTTACCATTCAAAGTCAAAGTAGAGAAAGCAAATGTAGACATCATTGTTTCAAAATCTTGATTGTCACCGAAGATAACTTTAGCTGACTCTTGACGAGTAGAAGCGATGTTAGCATTTTGCAACAAACCAGTCATTCCGATTTCTTGTTCAAATGATTGATACAATTCTTTACAGAACAATGCCATCAAATCATTTCCTGTCCAGTTAGCCTTCAATCCAGAAATCAAATTGTAAATATCAGAGATATCAAATCCTGATGAAGCATCCCATGCCTCATTTACAGCGCGATTTTTGAAAGTCTCAACCATACCTTGAGCGTAAGTACTATCGTTCATATCACTAGTACGAGGATTAGTAGCAGGATTAGGATTACCTTGACCCAAAATCATAGCACCAACCAATCCCAACAAGTGACGGTATTCGTGTTGTGCGAACAAATGTGAGTGGAAACCTTTGATAGTCTTACCATCGTCCATCATTACAGGGTAAACTTTGTCAGTCAAAGCATCACCAGTAATTTTAGCAGTAGTCTTGTGACGTTGCATTGGAGCGTAGAAACGAGACCAGTAAGTAGCTTTAGCATCTGGCTGAACAGTATCTTCATTGAAAGAAGTAGTGTAAGCAACCAAAGTACCTGTAGCATTTGGATTTCCTGAACCAATTTTAGAAGTAGTAACAGTAAATGAAGTAGAACTAACAGTAGTTGTGCTAACAACTCTGTATCGAGTATCTAAATCATCCATGCTAATCAAAACATCTCCAGCAACCAAGAATGGTTTAGTACCATTAATTTCAGAACCAGAGATTGTGAAAACAGGTGCTGTTGGAGTTGATGTGTCAACAGATGTGTAAGGCATAGCCTGGTTGTAACGATCCTCTTCAAAGTGGAATGCACCATTAGAGTTGTTAACTACACGCTTAGCACCTTGAGCAATCAAAAGATTCAAGATATCCAAACCTTGACCACCGAAACGCTTAAACAATTTCGTTGATACATCTGGAGGAAGAGCATCGATAGATGAAAGAATACCGTGTTGAGCATATCCAGTGGAATTTACTCCGGCAGAAGGCGCACCATACCCTTGAGGTAGCGCTTCAGAATTATAATTTGTCATTTTTTTAAATTTTTAAAAAGTTAGTTTTTAGGTTTTATTTTATACCTAAGAACGCCTTAGTAGCTTCTAAGTGAGGACTTGTTACAGGTCCAGTAGCTGGTGCATCAACACGATTTACAACCTGACCACCATTGTGTACTCTTTGTACTTCTGCCTCGCGAATTTTTCCTTCGGCAGACTTGATAGCCTGTTGAATAATTTTAGTTCTATTATCTAACCATACCCGGTTTTCTAGAACCTTCATTACTGTGTTAATACCATCCTCGTCAGGATTTATTTGTGCCACTATCCCTCGAACTTCAGGTAATAACTTATTTAGATCTTCTTTGCTAACCGCATAATCTAAAGTTACTTCCCCTATATTTTCGAGTTCGACCTTAACAGGAATGGTTTTAACTCGGTTACCCATGTCATTCAACACGTTATCCCAAGTCGCCATTCTTTGAGCCGTCACTTGCTCCTGTTGGGTTCTCTGGTTTTGCAAATATCCAAAATAATCTTGCGTAGAGTCAAACTCTTGTCGCTTATTTTCAATAGTTTTTAAAGTCTTTTGTAGCTCAATGCGAAGTTTAGTTGGCATTTCATCAACAGAGTCATACTGAGAGTCAACATCCATATTGTTCTTTTCAGCTACATATTCCATAACTTTATCAAATCCAACACTAGCCAAATCTGGATCATTCAAGATCTCCATGATTGCCATTGCCTTTACAGGATTAGATTTCAATGAATCTGTGCTAGCTGAAAGGATAGTTGAAGCTACACCCAAATCGCTAATACCTGTTGTCTTAACAAAGTTATTCAAGCGATTGATTGTGTCATTAGCAAAAGGATTTTGAACATCGTTCAAGTAAGGCATGATTGGATCATACTGCTTATACTTCTCTACGATTGGTTCGTATTCTTTAGCCTTGTTTACGATAGCCTTTAGCTCATCATAACTAGATACGCCAAACTCTTCTAGGTTTAATCCTGAAGTAGTAGGAGATATTGGTGCTGGTTCGTTACCAGTTACAGCAGCAATTTCTTGAGCTGATATTTGAATAGGTTCTTCACCACTAGGAATTGCAGGAGGTTGGTTATTAGCCTCCAACTTCATTGCTTCCTCTCGTAGTTGAGAATCACTCCATCCGTCAACCATTGCTCTCGCCTGCAAATCAGCAGGGATAATTAAATCATTGTTTTCCATTTGCCTATTTTATTTTTTGTTTTTATAGATTTCCTGATATCTCTACATTCTTTTGTTTCTCCAACTGACCTTCTTGAGCCAACTCAGCCATTCTGTGGTTATGCTTAATTTCCTCAAGCAATGCCTTCTGTTGATACTCTGTCATCATAGTAGCTTGCTTCATTTGCTCTAAAGCTTGTTGTGCAGCAGCCTTAGCTTGTTCAGCCTGTTGTGCAGCTTGAGCTTGTAATTGAGCATTCATTTGCTGTTGCTGCATAGACTCTTCCATCTTCATCTTACGCTGACGTTCTTCAGCAAGAGTCATATACCATGCGGCAGCCTCATCATTATCTTCTTCTAACTGCTTTTCAATGAATAAGTAGTCAGCTAAAGTAATTCCAATAACACCATTCTTTCCAGCTTGCATTGATTGTAATGCAGCTTGAAGGATCTGTTGTTTACGAGTATTAGTTGGAGTTGAAACCATCTTAATACCTATCTGCTCTAAAGTTAGATCTTCAAAAGCATCTAAAGCATTACACTTCTCCTCTCCCAATAATTGGAAGTAATATTTATGAACTTCCTTATCAAAACGCATATTAGTACGAGTTTTTAGGATAGCTTTCTTAGCTACCTTTTCTTTCAATCGCATAATAGCTTTCTTCAATGGATACAAAGCGTGGTTTGTAGCGTCAATCTCCATCTGACTAATTCCCAATCCTTTTTCAGAAGGAGTTGTAGGACTAGCAGCAGCAGCTTCAGTAATACCAGCTAAATCCATGATTCTCATCATATCATCCTGCCAGCAAGTTAACCACTCTTGTAATTGTGGTCCGATACCACCTGGAAGTTCTTGAATAGAGTTGTATCCACCACCCTTGTTCAATACGTCCATCTTACTATTTACAAACTGATTACCAGTCTGTCTACGAACACGAACAAGATCAAGAGGACTCATATTCCCAAGACCCATATCCATGTTAGCTAATAATCCAATATCAATAACAAGACCTTTAGGAGCAGCAGACCATTTAGCGGCTTGCAACTTCAACCAAGTCATCATTAATGAATCCAAATGCGGCTTCCATCTTTCTGCGATAGACTTACCAGGGATTCTCTCGAAACAATATGACAATACTGCGTTACCACGAGAGTCACGCATGATATTCTTTTGCAAACCAAAGTCGTATACAAATTGAGATCCTAAGATATACTTACCTTCGTAGATATTCTGAACGCAGGTTACATCTGTCTGTCTCATACGACCATCAGCATAAGGCTTCTTATTTACACCAAATTCTTCTTCTTGGTATAGAATCTTACCGTCCTTAGTTTGACGTTTAGTAAAGTATTCGTAATCGTTTGCTTTATATTCAAAGTGCAATACGTCAACTGAAAAATCTTCCCAGATATAACGGCCTGTTACAGGATCCTTTCTATTGAAATTAAAATCCTTATCAGTGTAGCCTTGAGTTTCGTAGTAGATTCTTGCCAAACCTTCAATTTGCTGAGGCTGTGCGCCAAGAGCCAACAACTTATCTTTAATATCACCAATACGAACACGTTGTATGTGTCCTGCAAAAGATGGTTCTCCTTCTTCATCTTCATCAATAAACGCTGTAATAAAAGATGCAGGATTGATAAATCTCATTCTAGTAACACCATCCTTATCTGCATATACTTGAGAAACACAGAAATTAGTATTAACCAAAGACTCAATGGTTCTCAAGCGAATCTTATCCCAATCACTAATATCAAATGTATGCTTAGCAATATCTTCCATTGCATTTTCCAAAGGAAGCTTGAAGCCATGATACTTCTCATACATCTCCAATTCTCTCTCATCAGAAGGCTCCCAATCCATTGGAGTAATTGGAATATTATTAACCTGTTTTAATGGATTACCAATTTTAGCATCAAAATACATCCCCCACTTTTTCTTTTGCTTCTCAAAGTTTGATGTTGGAGTTAGAGATTCGCATTTAACTTTATAGTCAGATGCACTGAGCAAAGATTTAATTGTAGAAACGTATTTTGGAGCAGGGCTAACAATATCATAACTCACGTTAGTGTAAGCCTTTCTAGCATATTGTGTACCTCTGTTAGCTGGAGCATTCTTATCGTTCTGCGCTCCCAAGAACCAGTCACGGTATGGAGCAGAACTTTGACGGCCCTCTGAATAGTCGGTCATCATCTGAAACCAACCAGTGGCTGTCTGCCCAAACAATGTTCTTCCGTTATACCAACGAGAGTAGATAGCTTGGGCTACCTGAGTAATGTAACTCAAGGATTGTTTTTCCTCCTTTGGAATTCTATCCGAAGGAAATGAAATTATTGGAGTAAACTTCAACATCAACTGCAAATATAAAAAATGTAAACAAAACTAAGCAAGTTATTCAAAAAATTCTAATAAGTCATCCATCTTTCTAACGGCAGTCATATCTTGCAAATACTTTGGTAGCGCTGACTTAGCCCCTAACAGAGCCATACCACCAGCGGCAAACAAGTCATAGTTTGTCATCTCGGTAGGATCATTAATCTCTAAACACTCCTCAAGCATCTCAATATGATTATCGCTACGTCCAAAGACTTTAATGTAGTTCATGTACTCTGTGAAGATCTGTTCCTTATCAGCCTCCCCGGTATATCGACCAGGAGCTTGGGCTAGTTTACCATTAGGATCAATGTCAAATAACAAGTACCCTTCATAACCCCACTCACGGAACTTTTCAATAACGATTGGTACGTTACGTTCAGGATAGACGTGCGCCCCAAACAATATTGCTAGTTTCAACATATCCTCACAGTAAGTATTACCATCGTCAACACGAGTGTTATATGTAACAACGAACTTATTGGATATCCACTGATCGATTGGTTTCTCTTGGAAGTCAACAGACGGATCGTGCTTATAGAACACAGCTCCACCTCCGTTAGACTTTCTTCTACCTTTAACATCTCGGTTTCCAAACTTAAATGGGTCACATCCTAATATGTATCTGTTTGAAACATCAGGGGAAGGGAACCACATACTCTTCCCAGAGTCAAACATCTTCTTATTCCTAGCTTCATGAGGAGGCAGGTATGATACAGTGTACTTCCCTTCTGGATTATCTGTAACAACAACTTCACTACCGAATCCAGACTTCCAATCAAGTGATATGTTTCTAGTTCTGAATACTCGGTCAAACTTTAACTGATTGATACGAGTTCGTAGAATACTTAAATCAAAGTTACTGTTTTTAGAGGCTTTAGAGGCAGCTTCTTGAAGTGTCCAAGGGTTATCCCTTATCTCACCATTTAAACGTAAATCTAGCCCCTTTTCCTCCAAATCCTTTCGGGTATTCATTAGGATAGTCTTAGCCCCTCTTGTGACAATGTTGCCTTCGAGGTTCTTAACTGGTTCTGTTGGGTCCTCAATGATAGAGAGTCCGTACTCGTCCACACACTCATCGTACCCATCGTATGCTGGGATGAATAGAGTAAACAACCCTGAAGTTGTAAATCCGTTTTCGTTTCGTTCATCGTAGTATGAAGATTTAATTAGGTCAAAGAATTCCTTACCTCCACCTGCCTCAAATTCACCAAGCGTTGAAGTAAACATCCCAAGTCCGTTAATACGCAAACCCTGAGACAAACACTTACGAACAACGTCCTGCCATCTTCGTGGGATAGATACTCCGCTATCTCCGTGCTTACCACCCTCGTCATCTAAGTATGCGTGCAGTTTCTGTCCGTCAAATGATCTCTCAGAAGAAGCACGAGCCTCGATCCAACCGTCATGTGATGCTGCACGGTTATGAGTTGCCCCTTGCGCTCTTGATGCTGAGTATGAAAATGAAAGTTTCTCTTTAGGGAAATCTGTTCCGTCATGTGATGGCTTTAAGAAGAATGGGATCTTACGCCAAGGCTTTACAATCTTATCGATGTAGACGTCATTACGAGCCTGAGTCTCAGTGATACTTTGAATACCACCCTTCTGTTGTTTATGTTCTGTTACAATGCAGTACAGCATACAAGCGGCCTGTGATGTAGCCCCGATACGTCTCCGCTTAGGGAAGATGTATCCGTAGCAAGTTCTATAGCCCATATCTACATTGTAGGCTCCCTCATCAATATAAGCAGCAGGATACTTTGCAGCAAACTCCTCTGCGTTCTTTACACGCTGAAAATACTTATTCTTTATCTCACCCTGCGTCCTATAAGTAACACGGTATTTATAAACAGCCTCAGTAGTAGTATAGCAATAGCGAGCGTAAATAAAAATCCTACGATCCAAATCACGATACCAAGGTAAACTATCTTGACGAGTTTCATTTTGAATGTCCCAAAAATTTAAGTATACATATTGCCAGCCGTCAATGTATGTAGGCTTGCCATTATTAAAAAACCAATACCCTTGATATCTTCTCTTGATCTGTAATTGAATCCACTCAATCTCATCTTTATATTCAAGTCGATTGTTTTCAAGCTCATCATAAATATCATTCTGGCTCACAACCTCTCTCTTTTTGAGCTTCATCTTCTTACGGATCAATTCCGTAATGTTCTTAAGCTTATCTGGAGTCTCTTGATGTTTGAACCTCTGATTCTTTGGGTGGAGTCCGTAGCCGTCAATTAATTTAACAGCTTCATCCCAAGGCTTACCATAGAAACTCTCTACGCTTGGTAAAGGAATCTCGATAGTCTTGAGGACAGGATCGTCACCGTGATAAACAGCCACGCTATCTTCCCTTTGATATAGTTCATGATATTTAGAATTAGTTGCCAACTTCCGGGAATAATTGATCGCCCTTAGCCTTATGTGGGGCTACAGCCTTTGGAGCGAACATCATGTACTCCTCTGGTCGTATTCCCAAATTGTCTTGCGCTAAGAACTTGGTTATGTCATTTTCTAATGCCTTGGATATCTCCCCCTGCATGAATCTTTCCCTAGATTCGGAAAGCTGTTTACGCAAGGACTCAATGTTTCCAATGTGATTCTTCTGATCCGTAGGCTCCTCTGGAAGGTCCATAGATAAAAGATCATAGAGCATCTCTTCTGCACGAATCATAATCGCCCAATCCTCAGGTTGTTGTAACCTAAGGAAGAGGACGATCTTAGCTCTGCAAGCTTGATTCTTATTGAGTAGTAACTCATTGTATTCGGTAGGGAATGATCCGTCAATATTAGGCTCTACCCCCAACTCTCTCAATGCCCAAGTCTTTCTCTTGGATAGCATTGGGTATATATCAACTCCAGGACTGCCAGGGCTATACATCAATATGATGTAACGCATAACAAAGTCAGCTGTTAAGTTGTTTGGTAGATTTATCTCAGATGCAAATACGTTTGCGTGCTGAGCCAAGTCAGGGAACTTAAATAATACACTGTCTGAAGCCGACACCTTATCGATTCGGTACTTCATCTTCACATATAACTTGCTATCCATTTACTTCTGCAATAATACGATTACTTTGGATGTAATACAAATCCTCAGTCATCACCTGCTTGTATTTAAACTCAAGTCTAACCGGTTGCTTAGATATAGATTTTACTATCATTCCTGGTTCTACAGGTGTTTTATGCCATCCTGATTTTAAATAACCATCCCTCCAGTCATAAACGATATCACCAGTTGGAGCGTAGACTACTTCAAATATATCCTTCTCAAACTCCTCAGTTACATATTCCAAAAACGATGGACGTTTAATAGGAACCTTCTTGATCACAACGTAGTCATTCAAAGATATAACTTTCTCCTCACGGATACATAGAATAATCTCCTTGTACGGAACTACTAAAAGACAACGAGTCTTACCTTCGTCAATGAACGTGTAGTAGTAAGCCTCATCTCTTTGTACTGTAGCTGCTTTAGCAATAGCATCATGTGAGAAGTAAACGAAGTCTCCTTTCTCAATTTCTACTGGACCATCCCAAGTATAGCAAAGAGCAGGAATATCAGCATAAGGTGACACAGAGTGTACAACACCGGAACGAGAACCCATATCAACTTTGGCTTCATCACTGACAGCCTTGACGCTAATTGTTGCCTCGCCAATCTTAACATCTTCAGAAATGATATTTGGGACCTCGATGATTACGCGACCTCTGGGAGGTCTTAAACTTTCTGCTTCTTTTTTTGTTATTTCCATACCTATCTAATAATAATTTACTTAAATACCCTAGACTAAAGCCAATTAAAAAAAACTCATAACTATACATAAAAAAGGGTATTTAAAATCCTAACTTTGTAATGCCTATCTTTGTTTTTCTTGTTTTTTGTTTAAAGAGGGAGCCACAACGGTGGCCCCTTTTTTTATTCCCTATTTGTCCCTAACTTGTTCAAATTTAGGTATCAAATTCCATTCCCTTACTCCATTTGATGTACTTCTGTCATGTTCAAATGACAATGTGTAACCTCCAAGCGGTTTGGGAGGACGTCCTTTCTCAATATGGTATCCTCCGTATCCATCCTCATACTCCTCTTTATAAGCAGCTGTACGGATATGATGAAGATACTTATGTTCTACTGAATAACCTGCTCTTGAACTAAATTGAATGTACTCCTTAGAGTCAATGACATGATATAGTTCGTGAACGTGTCCTTGCCACATACAATCAGCACCCTCAGTTCTAACAGACATACGGTTGTTCTGAATAACACCCTTAGTCACCTCTCCACCGCCACCTGATCCGTGGAAGTACTTAATCTTGAATGTAGTCAAAACATCTTCTGATTTAGACTTCTTAATTCTAATCAACCACCAACCACCATATCCACCAACTAGAACATTTGTTCTGCACTTGTAATTAAGCAAGTCTACAAATCTTCTGAGTGGATCAGTCTCAGTGTTCTTGATAATAGCCGTCTCATGGTTTCCATAACCGATAAATACAAGCATATCAGCATATGGTGTCCACCATTCAACTGCCTCCTCAATAACAAGGTCTAGGTAGTTATAACTATTATGCGCTGGAAGGATATCTTTCTTAGATCTACGAGGATCATACTTACCCTGCATCAAACAGAAAAAGTCACCATTAACGGCAACTTTCATATCATTAGCTTTAGCGTACTCTAAGTGTTTTTTAAGAACGTCCCTTTTGCACTTTGGATTATCAAAGTGAATGTCAGAGATCATCAAGAATCTCTGCTTCAAATCACAATCAGTAATTATTATGTTACGATTATGCTTTGTGCTTTTGGCTTTTATCATTAGTTGAATTTAAATACTCTATCTTTTTTAATGTAGGCGTTATAAATATCCGTAAGGTCATCCATACTTCCTTTTATAACCACATCCTTCCCATCGTCCAAAGATACGATAAGTTTTCCTTTCTGCACCATCCCTCTGTCATCAACATATAAACTATAGTAACTGATTAAGCCTAAAGGAATCGCGCATTCCGACCATGCCATTTCACGCTCTCCGTATACTTCATCGGACTCGTAGCTAATCATAACCTTGCATCTCAGGACATTCTCGACTAACAAAAAGTCCCCTTTTTTGACTCCTTTCATATTAGTGTTTTCATCAAAGGTAATCATAAAGGGGATTTCTTTTTTAGTGTTTTATTGTAAGTTTTAAATATTAGAATGGCAAATCGTCATCTGAAACTTCTGCACTAACGGCTGGAGCTTCTTCATTAGACCGACCATCTTCAGACTTAGGATCGTAAGTCATCTTCCACATATTCAATGATGTGTAATACTTACCCTTATATTCACGAGAGCGAATATTAAAGAAGATTTCTGCTTCACAACCAGGACACGTCTCACTGATTGTATCTAGATTCTTACCAGAGATTTGAAATTGAAATACGTCTGTGTATTCCTTATCTCCTACTTGTTTTGTCACCTCCAAGTTTAGCTCGCGCCATTGGAAGTTACCTGCTTGTTGTACGGGACTCAAAGATTGTACAACCCCTTTCATAGAGAAATTACTCATGTTTTTTGTTTTTATAAATTTACCTATATTTGTAATGGGATTAAATCCCCATTATCCTTAAACGTCTCTCCCAGCCTTATTACTTCTTTTCACCATTTTTGTGTAAGAAATCTTATTCTGAGTCTTTTTAATAGCATTCTTTCCCTTCACAGCACTCTTCTTAGATGTAGCTTTAGCTTCTGGACCTTTCTTATCGTTAGGAGTTCTAAGCTTGCTTCCGTACATATGAATAGGACCCAACTTATTATCTCCTTTGATTTTCTCCTCATTCATCTTCTTCTTACCAGCATTCATAGCCTGACGATACTCTTTAGCCTCTTGCATTTTGTTAACCTTAGACTCAACCGCTTTTTTAGCAGAACCAATCTTAGCTTTAACATTCTGCTTAGCACGATTAGCTTCTATGCCAATAGCATCAGCTACACTACCCTTAATATTTCTAACCTTCCCCTCACCAAGATCGTGAACTTCATTACGGTTATACTTGTAACCTTTTTCAGCAGCACGCTGTTTCTCATCCTTGCGGGCTTGCGCATTGCTCTTAATAGTCTGAGCAATTCTTTTAATTGGACCTGGGTTTGTCATCTTACTTTTTTGCTTTAGCTTTAACAGCAGCCATAGCAGCCTTAGTGGTAGCTTTCATTTTAGCTTTATTAGCAGCCTCTTTAGATTTTGCTTTTAAGCTAACGGCTTTATTTCCCATTCTCTCCGCTTTTTCATATTGACGATTAGCGTAATCAGAAGCAAGTTGCGCTCCTTGACCAGAACTAGACATAGCTGTTTTTTTAGCATCTTCAGCTTTGGCATATGCTGATTTAGCACGAACCATTTTCTTTTCAGCACGAGTATTCAAACGCTCTGCTTTTGGTTTTTTAGGTAGAATTGGCATTTTCAAAAAGTTATTTGGCAAATATATAGTAACTTTTATTATAACCAACTAAAAACTTTTCCACAATTTTTTTGTTAATAAAATAATTTTGTCAAATCATACAAGTGTATTACATTTGTATCCGATAAACTAAAAAAACAAAGTTATGGCACAAAAAGATCCAGCCTTCCTGTTTTATACACAGGACTTCTATGTAGGGACAGCGTTCCTTACCCACGCACAAGTCGGAAAGTACATCAGACTAATGTGCGCCCAACATCAACACGGAAGATTATCCGAGGAAAGAATCATGCACATATGTGGTGACATGGATGAAGCTGTGTTAGATAAATTTAGCAAAGATCAGGACGGAAACTACTACAATGTCCGTTTAGAAGCTGAAATTGAAAAAAGAAAGAAGTTTTCAGAGTCTCGAAGAGGAAACATCAAGAAACGCTGGGAAAAAAATACTAGTGAAGTACTAGTGAATAACACTAGTAATACACTTGAATATACTAGTGGAGATACTAGTGTAATACATATGGAAAATGAAAATATATATATAGAATCTAGTAATAATATATCTAGTAATTTAGAAAAAGAAAATACAAAAAGAAAAAGAAAAGAATTTGTCGCCCCATCGAAAGAGGAGATGATGGATTACGCAGCTGAAAAAGGTTTTGATCGTAGCGTTGGGGCGCAGGCTTGGGAATACTACTCCGTTGCCGACTGGAAAGATGCAAAAGGGGACCAAGTGCTAAACTGGAAACAGAAAATGATCGCATCATGGTTCAAAAACGCACAGAAAGGGGGTAAAATTCAAATAACTAGCGAAAATGATATCAACATACCAGGCTATGTAAAAGAGTTCCATAATAACCCTCTAATGAAGCGAGAGGTAATTAACGGAGTTTGGAATTATAAATCAACCCCAATCGGGTTTAAATCTTAATGCTATGACACCAAAAGAAAAAGCAAGCGAGTTAGTTTTTATGTTTTCGCATGAAGTTAGAGGTATATTTTTTAAGAAATTTAGAGTAAAAAGATGCGCCTTGATAGCAGTAAATGAGATATTACTAATCGATTGCTGTGATATGTCCGAAGAAAATTTTGTTAATCACATTGAATACTGGGAACAAGTACAACAAGAAATAGAAAAGCTATGACAGAACGAATAATCAACCTACAGACGAAAAGAGAGTACATCATCGACCTCAAGAACATCAACGGAGAAAATGCTATGCCATGCCCAGAATGTTCAGGGGATCGTAAAAAGAAATCCGCCAAGTCCTTTAGCTGGGATGCCCAAAAAGGAATCGGGAATTGCCTACACTGCAACGCACGATTCGGGAAAAAGCTAGACGGAATATACCGCCCAGCAGAACAGCAGAAGCCAGTGTACGCTCGCCCAGAGTGGAGAAACATTACAGACCTAGAGGATGATGTCCTTAAGTTCTTCACGGATCGTGGGATATCTCAACGCACCGTCAACCAAGCCAAGATCTCCCAAGGACGCACATTCTTCCCACAACTTGAGAAGGAAGCCAAGTGCATCGAGTTCAACTACTTCCGTGACTCAGAACTAGTCAACGTAAAGTATCGTGGACCCAAGAAATCATTCAAACTCTACAAGGATGCCGAGCTTATATTCTTCAACCTCGACTCAATGAAGGAGAACGACTATGTGATCATCACCGAGGGAGAGATGGATGCGCTTTCTTACATGGAGGTTGGATATGAGTCAGTTATATCCGTACCAAACGGAGCCGCCGGGAAGGGACAACAACGCCTAACCTACCTTGACAACTGCATCGATCTATTCGACAACGTAGAGACTATCTTCATAGCCACCGATGACGATGAGCCTGGACGTATGCTCCAAGAGGAACTAGCAAGACGCCTTGGTAAAATCAAGTGTCGCAAAGTATCGTTTTTCGGTCATAAAGATGCAAATGAGCTGTTAATGACTGACAAACTAGCCTTACAGGATACAATCAATCAGTCTGAAGCCTACCCAATCGAAGGGGTTATCACTGTAGACAACCTAGCCGATGACATTTGGAGACTTAAGCGCGAAGGACTTAAGCCCGGTTGCGACATATCGATCCCATCATTCAACGAGCTTCTTACGTTTGACCCAGGGTATCTAACCGTAGTAACCGGTATCCCCAACCACGGAAAGTCAGAGTTCCTCGACCAAATTATGGTGGACCTATCCACAAAGCACGGATGGAGGTTCGGTATATTCTCCCCTGAGAACTACCCACTACAACTACACTTCTCCAAAATCGCATCCAAGATTATCGGGCAAAGTTTCAATAGCATGGAGGATCACAAAGTAATTCAAGCCATGGACTACTACCGTGATAACTTCATGTACATCGTCCCCAAGGAAGATAACAGCGTAGAGAGCATCATTGAACACGCCACCCAACTTGTTAAGAGATACGGAATCAACGGACTAGTCATAGATGCCTGGAATAAGTTAGACCACGACTACTCATCCAACGAGACCACATACATCGGTAAGCAACTCGACCTAATAATAAATTTTGCTCATAAATACGGAGTACATATCTTTGTCGTCGCTCACCCTACCAAAATGCAAAGAGATAAAGGAAACGGCCCATACTTAGTCCCCACGTTATACGACATGGCAGGATCAGCCCACTTCTTTAACAAGTCTCACAACGGTATCTCCGTCTACAGACACTTCTTCGAGGATGGGACATCAGCCCCCGAAGTATTCGTACAGAAGGTTAAGTTCAAACACTGGGGTAGGCAAGGGAGCGTCTCACTACAATACGATATAGACTCTGGTAGATTCTACCAACCAGGATACAAACAAGAAGGGAATATACTAGCAAAACCAGTAACCCAATCCGAAATACATATGTAGTACACATGAAATATACTAGAATACAATCACTACTCGAATGCATAAAGCCCCATCAAAGGGGCGCATTCGTTTCTACCCTTATCGATATTCTCGGTATGGATCACTCACTCTCCAAAGAAGCATTCAACTTCATGTCAGAGTTCCCAACCGTTAAGAATTGGAGGGACAACCCTACCGAATATATGAACAAGGTCCTACAAACTTGTTGCGATGAATTCTCAGTAGACATAGAAGCCGTCAAATCAGGAGAACGTAGCGGTAATCACGTTGAAGCCAAAAGAGTCTGGATGTTCCTTTGTGAAGGAGTTATGGTAAATAACTTTGACACCCTAGCCGAATACATCCAAATGGATAAGTCATCCATCAAATACCACATCTCTAAAACTAGACAATTCCTCGAAACCAACAAGAAGTATATGGAGCGCATTAAATCAATCGTAGCCAAGCTTATGTCCGAAGGTATGTCCGAGACAGCAGAGTTCTTTATCAACGAGATAAACGATATTATAAGCAAACGTAAGACCTAACACTTTAGGAGGCTTTCCCCCATAGGGATAAATTGTCCCCAGGTAGAAATGGTGGTCATAACCCCCAAATTGGAAAAAGTTCTGAACATAGTACGGAGGGGGTTTACTACACACTTTATAATATAGGGGACGGACCGAAACGGCTTTTTGCGGATGGGGTGGGTGCTTATATGGAATTAGTAAAATGCAATGATGTAGAAACTAGATTGATGATGTAGTTAATATCTTGTTCCACGTGAAACACTATGCAGTTAAAATACTAATGAACCATAAAGCCAATACCTTATTTAGAATCGTTCTAAATAGTGACAATTCGTGGCGGTGTTTTAATTGTTGATAACTTGTTAATAACTTTATGCGGTATTATTTGCATATCTCAATTTTTTGATTCTGAAAAATATTTGTTAAATTACTTGCTTATCTCGGAAATTCGTTTATATTGTTTGCAGGTTGTGTTATAATGCAATAAGGAGGTAGTAAGCTCTCCCGTACTTATTAACAATATATTGTTGATAACTTTGACAGAAAAAAGATAAAAATTTGTGATAAAAATTTGGTATTTCAATTTATTGTCGTATATTTGTTCTGTCAATGATGATAGCGACAGCGGGCGCGGGAGTTGACAAGGTGCAAGACAATAAGCGAATGAATTTCGCCATTACCTAGAAATTAAGCTGTTTTTGGGGTGGGCGAAGTGTGACCAATCGCGTAATACCACGCTCTTTGAAATATGGCGAATGTATCGAATGAAAGAACAAATAAAGGGCTTTCATAATGGGCAAATTATGTCCGTTTCATTCAACTCCACATAAATAGTGGGGTGCGTTAATTACGCGGTAATTGTTTCATATGTCGTAGGCGGATAGCAGGTGTAAAAAATACAATGCTTTGCTGTAACTTATAGTTAGAATTTTGTAATAGACATATATAGCGGAGTGACTTTTTAACGTTTGGCGATAGGTAGCGAATTATTTATATATCCGCGGTATATAAACACAATGCAATTTTCACAATGCTTTGCGTATATTTTACGTAGGGCAATTTTCTACATAAAATGGGTATGGTATAGCAAACAACAAACAACGCTAGGCGGTTCGACTCCGCCCCCATTTCAATACGCAACAATGCGTAGAAACAACAAAAAACAAAAAACAATGGGTACATTTTCATTAGAAGCTACGTTCACAGATAAGAACGGCTTAACAACACAAGCGTATACACTAGAGTTTGATACGCTCGGCAAACTAACTCTTAGCAAGGTCATAGGTACGTCCTGCCAAGAACTGTTCAGATGGGTAGATGTCGTCAAAGATACGGGCGGCACGTTTAAAACTACGGGCGGACACTTTGACCTAGTTATGCGAAGCAACAGCCTAACTATAGAGACAGCAAAGGCACGCAAGGAACTGCGTAGTAAGTTCTTTTTTAACAAGACAGAAGAATCACGTTCACGATTCGCAAGACGTGTACTTGCCTTGGCTAGATTTATGGAGACAGCCCCAAAGGTTGTAAGCGTTGAGCAGTTAGAAGAAATCTTGAAAGCTAACTAATATCATAGTAAAGTATAGTAATAATTGGGCGGCTTGCGATTATGTAGGTCGCCCTTAATCATTTAAACATATGGACAAATTATTTTCAGCCGTCTTTATAGGCTTTTTCTTATTCCTTACCATTGGCTTATCGTGGGCAATATGGTATAGTTTCCGCATAAATGATTGGGCTACGTTTGGCTACTGCATATGTAGTGGTGCAATCATTATACTATTTTTTAGGGACTCTATAAAACGTGAAGCAAATGAGCGCGCAAGATTTTGAGTTGTTGTTTTGTGTTGTTGTTTGGATTGGGGTGGCAATGTGTGTCACCCTTTTCTTTTATGTAACGACACGCTGGCAACAAAGCATAGATAAGCATAGGCTTGCAAAGAAAAACAAATATCAACCTTTATATAAACACAAATAAGTTATGGAAATTCAAGGATTAAAACAAAGTATTGCGTTTTGTGAAGCGCAAGGATTATCAAAATGTTTTCAAGCATACGCAAAAGAATGTGCGGCTGAGGATATTCTTGAGATAGGTTTCAACTCTAATTCGGGATATACTTACATAGCCCTTGAGAATGGTGTGAGTATATGCTCGATGTTAGGCAGGGATGTAGAGTATCTAGTCACTGACTTTGAAACGGGTAGGGAAGGTTTCTTTGATGACTATTCAAAAGCTTTAGGTATTTAATAAACAATAACAACATATGAAAAAACCAATTATCGCTGCACTCTCAATGTTATTGGGTGTGCTTATCGTGGCTATGCTAAGTTCGTGTGCCACAACAAAGGGCTACAACTATTCAGCCCATTCAAAAAAGAATAGTAGTGTAATGAGTAAGGCACACAAGCGTAATGCAGGTCGTGACCTTACTAACTTTAGATGTACTAATAAACATTAAACAATTTAAAAACAAATAACAATGCAGAAAAACACAGTATTCAGATGGTTGGGTACACACTACCCAATGCCTTTCTACCATACATTGCGTAACACTACGGAAGCTATTGTAGAATCTTCACTACATCATTATGCCGACACGCTAGACGATGCGGTTAATTGGTGGTCTATCAATAGTTGTCAACCATTCGAGCGTGATGACAGCTTGAATAGTAGTACCCCACACATTATGGGGTTAGCTTATTTACCAGATGACTTGGCTCGCTTGGTAATGCGTGCGTCTACATCTCAAGGTAAACTATCAGACTTAACATCACCAACCTTTGACTTAGGTAGGTCTATTTACAGTAGTATCACTTGCTTATTTGAATGGAGTGTCACAAATATGGGACACGAATACTATCGTGATGTATACGACAGCTATGAGAGATTACGTATCGATCAAATAGATACGGATAATATGCGTGTACCTGATCTTATGCCAGCAGGTTATTACAAGCCTGCTATGAAAGATTACTATACTAATACAATCAACGCCCAAGCCAAGCGTCATACTCGTGCGAGTACCAAGTTTACCCCTCTACCATTTAGAGGTAGACACGGTGTAATGACTGACTACTATGATAAGTTTATACTCAGTCGCAATGCGGTTATGTTTTACAATAGTAGTGCTGAAGAGTTCGTAACAATCAACAAGGCTAACTTACCATCCGATGCTGTTGAGTTACGTGATGGCTCTTATGCTTGTGCCGAGTATACAATGGAGTGTGACTATTCAGGTCACATATGGCTTAACAATGACATATGCTGTGACGAATGGTGTTATGTTGACAACGATAGTCAGTATTGTTTAGATGATGAGCGAGATAGACACGGTATTGTGTGGAGTGATTCAGAGTCTTGTTATCTCAACTCAGAAGATGCAACTCAGGTACGTACTCGTCGGGGTAGAGATTGGGTCAGTAGTACTGACGAATGTACATATTGCCACGCTAATGGTGATTGGTATATAGATGAAGATGCGTGTAGACGTGATGGCTATGTGTACGATGATAACATTGACGAGTGGGTTAACGAAGATGACTACGATGGTGGTGATGATGACGAGGAGGATGATGACGCCTCTGTTCGTTCCTATCATCACTACACTAGGGTGGAGATGTTTGGTCGTAACCGTCCCAAGTACACGCTTGGCTTAGAGGTTGAGAAGGAGGATAGAGATGCTAAGGTACTCAACGATGCCAGCGACATTTACGATGCGACCAAGTGGTGTCACGAGCGTGATGGTTCACTCGACCAATATAAAGGCTTCGAGTTAGTGTCCCCTATCTTTGACCTGTATGATACTGACACGCTGACCAAGAACTTCAATCATCCTATGATTAAGCCTCTTATCGATGCCAAGTATTCAGAGCGATGTGGCGGACATATCAATGTTGCCAGCACTGAGTACACCCCTGACCAATTAGCCAATGGTTTCCTTGGGTTTATGCCACTGTTGTACTCTATCTATGAGTCTCGTATCAATCGTGACTATTCACGAGCCAAGGATAAACATAAATACTTTGCCGAGCGTGGTAAGTATTCGGCTATGTATATCAAGGATCATTTAGTTGAGCTTCGTATATTCCCTGCTGTCAAGAATGTTGACAATCTTATGTGGCGTGTAGGCTTGGTTCGTATTATGGTAGAGAACCTATACAAGACTGAGCTTGATGTCCTCAAGATGTTGCTTAACACTCGCTCTCGATTGTACAAGCATATGGCTCAAATCTTTGACGACCATAAAATTCTTGACAAGGCTAGCAAGTTCATCAAACATTCAAACATTTACAATGGCACTAAGTTAGAGATGCCTAAAAAGAAACAATCAAAAACAACAAATAAGTAATCGTTATGTGTATCGCAATTATGAATCCGTCCAATGTGACGTTAAAGAAATCGTTATTAAAAACCTGTTGGGAGAATAACTACCACGGTGGTGGTTTATTGTATATCAATAGTCGTAGTGGTCAGCTTGAGTCTTACAAGTCTCTTGATGACTTCGATGCCTTGTATGCTAAGTATCAAGAGGTACGTTCCAAGCATAGTAAGAGTAAGGTTGTATTACACTTCCGTATCTCTACACACGGTACTATATCTGTTGACAATGTACATCCCTTTATGGTTAACAAGTCGCTAGGCTTTGTACACAATGGTATCATTAGTCAGGCACCATACTCTAAGCAGTATTCAGATACGTATATGTTCAACGAGACTATGCTCAAGAAGTTACCCAAGGACTTCATCAACAACGATGCTATCCTTGACTTGATTGACGAGTACATTGGTTACTCTAAGCTATTGTTCCTTGACAAGAATAACAATCACTATATCGTAGGTGAGGAGAAAGGTGTGTGGGATTATGGTTGTTGGTTCAGTAATACAGGCTACAAGGCTAGCAAGTATCTTGACTACGGTGGTAACAAGGTACTCAAGACGGCTAGTGTTGTCAAGCCTTATACTTCTGCTGCGGCTACCAATTTCAATGGTGGTATGTACACTGGCAGTTGGTCTAGAGGTTATGGCTCATCATCATACGATGACTTCTATGACGATGCCGATGATGTCAATGACTTGACTGACAAGGATACAAGCTTACACGCTAATGATGACGGTAAGTTCTGTGACTATTGTATGTGTAGCCATGACGATGCTCAAGGTGGGTTAGCTTATAATGATAAGTGGCAGGCTCATCTATGTGTTGACTGTGAGTGGGAGTTGATTGATGATGAGGCTTATGATGACTCTTATGCACAACTTAAAAAGTACAATGCTAAGGTGTAGTAGTGTGTTACTATCATCGTGGGGGGTGTTCGGCTCCCCACTTTTAAATTTAAAATTATGGATTCAATAGACAAATCAATAGCGGTTCTGACTGAGGCTGGGTTCTACGCTAACAATCTATGGCATATAGATTCAGTAGGTGGTGACTTCACTGACAAGGAACGTATGGACATTCTAGCCGAGGCTGTTAATGACCTTGAGGTAGATAAACTAATAGCAAGTAAAATCAAATCAATAATAAACAAGAGGTATGGATAAGCAACAAATCATAGATGAAATCGTGAACTTCATCGAGTATTACACATCTAACAATTTAGAGCGTGACCAGATGATGTCGATATTAGAAGATTACATTAACGAGGTATTAAACAATTAAAAACAAACAATATGAGCAAAATTAATTACTGCGAGATTGTGGAGGGCAATCTAAAAGCTGAGAAAGACACCGGTGATTTCGGTGGCCCAAATATGTGGAGACTTCATGTCAAAAACATACGTGGTCTATGGGAATCAGTACAATGGATGGATGTATATCGAATCCAAAAACTATTTAAATCCGAGCTACCTGTTTACAGAGAAGTAAGTTCAACTAAAAAATACCAATTAGAGAAAGCATAATTTAAAAACAAATAAAATGAGAAAGACACTTCAACAATGTTTCCGTGAGGGGAAACGCAAGCCAATGAGAAACCGTACTGAGCAACTTATCATCATTGATAAGGATAGCATCGGGTATGTAAAGGATGGTGTGCTACAAGCAATCAACACCACTGAGACAATCAAGAGATGTAAAATTGTAAAGGTCGGGGACTATGGCAAACTGGTGCAATAACAGAATAACATTTGAAGGCAATCAAAATAATCTCTATCCATTCAAGAAGGACTTCAAGGAGTCTGTTAGTTATGAGGTAGGTTTTAATTTGCTTGATGGTATTGGGGATTATACACCCGAATACTTCTTCTTTAACTTCGATGAGGTTGAAGATAGTATGGGTGAATACACATTTACTTGCGATACTAAATGGGCGCCTCCATTGATTGAACTGCAAAACATATGCAAGAAGTACAATATATCATGCCGATGTGAGTATGAAGAGTGGGGTATGGGATTCGCAGGCGTGTGTCATATTGATCCTGATGGGCATATGGAAGATAGTCAGTTCCCATATGAGAAGTTAACACACTCTAATGATGAAGATAGTTGGGATGTTGAATTTATGGGGGAGAGATATGAATCTATCTACGAGTGTTTTGCTCAGTGGGTTGACGCTAATGGATTATGAAAGATAAACTAATTAAACTATTCGATAACTTTTATTTCTTTTATGGTGTGTTACTTGCGATATATTTGGTGTGGGTTTTTAATAATAACATCAAGTACAATAAAGCTGAATCAGATTGTTATTGCAGGGCGCATACAAAAGAACAAATAAAACGATGTAGATTTCTTTATGAACAGAATAAAGATAATGATGTGGGACAATAAGTATGGTACTTATTCTATCCCTGTCGAATGTAATGCTATGGTGCATGACTCTAGGTTCGACAAAATGAAATCAAACTTTGAATCAGAGAATGGGGCGTATGAAGTCAGCCTCATAGATGACTCTGGAACAATCGACTTCTTTTATACGGAGGATATAGATTTTATATGAGATTCATTAAACTAACAGAAGAAGAGGTTGGTGTTTTATTCCAAGCTATCTTCAATGAGATGAACTGCTTAGAGACAATCATCGACAACAGTCCATCAGAACATTTCAGGGATGTAACTAAGGCTAGGCTTTTAATCATGGAGCATGTATCTAAGAAGGTTATGCACGCTAAGATGATTGACGCTACTGATGTAATCGATCATATCATAGAAGGTGATGCTATTTAGATCTAGTCGATGCGCATATCATTGCTGTGCGAAACCGTGCAGCAGTGAGTTGCGTAGTTGTGGTGGGTGTACCTGTCACAATATCAATCTGCAAAAGGGGGATGATTCTTTACTGAGTCATACTATCTTTTTACAAAGTCCAGAATTAAGTCAAACAATAACAATACAAACGAATGAAAACATTAAAAGTAAGGATGTCAGAGGACGATCCACGAGAAGGAAAAAGTTTAAATGAATGGTATGAATACATAACTTTGTACGCTGATTCTAGGTTAAATGTAACCAGAGATTCAGAGTTAATCGTAAGTAATTCATAATCAATGATTTGTTGTTTGTTGTTTGTTGTTTGTGTACTAATAGGATGTGAGTGGTAATTGATTGATAATCAAGCCACTCCTCCTTATTAGGTTAATAAGATTTAGGGCAAACAATGTGAATAGATGTTCACAATACTAGTGTAATACTATCGTAATACGAATTCAAATAGTAATAAACAATAAAAAAAAGTAAGTATGTCAGGAGGATTTTTTGAATACAAACAATGGGAAATAAATACCATGGCTGATGATGTTGAAAGGTTAATTGAGAAGAACGGAAGGAAGAAAAGTGATCGGGAACTAAAGGATGAGAGTTGGTATGATCCGGAATGGTACGAAAAGTATCCTGAGGATCTATACCACTACAAATATCCCGATGAGGTGATTGAGAAGTTCAAGGAGGGGTTGAATTATCTACGTCTAGCGGCTGTATATGCTCAGCGAATAGATTGGTTGGTATCTGGCGATGATGGGGATGAGTCCTTTCTCAGAAGGTTAAAAGAAGATTTAAGTAAATTAGAAACTAAATAACTATGGAAAACGGAATACAACTAGAATATTGCCAAACTGATGCTAGGCGATGTTTTACTTTTTTCAAGTCAGACGAATACCCTAATGGAGCAATTAAAATAACAAAAGAAGATGCATTAAAATTGCAAGAAATTGGATGGGTAGTAGACTTTCACACAGACTATTACTTAAACTTTATTGGGTGTGATTTTAATGGTTTGAATATAGGTTTTAGTAATTGGATGCATAATTTAGATGCTGTAATAAGTACGCCAGAAGTTGGATATTATGAGGATTCTTGGGGAGAAGTTGTAAAGTTTAAAAGTCAAGATTGTCTTGATACTTTCGTATATACAATTTGTAACTTGGTATGGTTATCAAAAAACAATGCCTAATATCTTAATGAAATAAACTAATAAAAATTTAGAAAAATGAAACAAACTAAAACTATCCCATTTGATTGGGAAGAGTACAACTCAAATAGAGATAAGTACAAGGTTGTTACACGAGATGGTGATGAGGTAAATCAAATAATAAATTTTGAAAATGTACACAATGAACCTTTAGTTGGCGTATTGGCGAATAGAACAAATAAGTGGCACTTGAATGGTTTGCATTATAGAGAAGTGAATAGTGGATACGATCTTCAACTCCAATACGAAGAAGAGGTTGTTGAATCGTGGGTGAATTTGTATAGCACACATGATGGTTTCATAAGCACGTCAGCTACTTTTATTTCTAAAGAATCTGCTAGATCAATAGGCATTTGCA
>JACCDJ010192129.1_pt1 | contig 65739 bp, 63 predicted proteins | sample 7444481 | NCBI WGS metagenome assembly JACCDJ01 (sample SAMN15323435, study PRJNA562643) | freshwater metagenome | isolation source: river surface water | place: USA:Blue River Watershed | collected 2017-08-15
GATCGAGGACTGGCAGGCCTTTCGCCGGGCCGGCGATAACGGCGCGCTGCGGGTGCGGATCATGGCCTATGCCGGCGGGACCGAGAACATGGCCCTGATCGGCGGACCCGGCCCCTCGCCCTGGCTCTATGACGACAAGCTGCGGCTCAATGGGGTAAAGCTCTATTCCGATGGTGCGCTCGGATCGCGCGGAGCCAGCCTGAAGGCTCCCTATAGCGATGCCCCTGGGGTCAAGGGCCTGCGCGTGACCGGCGATACCCAGCTCAAGAATTTCATGAGCCGCGCCGCGCTCGATCACTTTCAGGTGGCCATCCACGCGATCGGGGACGAGGCCAATGCCGCTGCCCTTACCGCGATTGAGGATATGAACCAGACCTATCAGGGTGATCGGCGCTGGCGGATCGAACATGCACAGATCCTTGATCCAGCCGATATCCCGCGGTTCGCCAAGGCCGGCGTGATCGCTTCAATGCAACCAGTCCACCAGACCTCTGACCGGTTGATGGCCGAAGCGCGATTGGGTCCGAACCGGCTGACCGGGGCCTATGCCTGGCATAGCCTGGCCGCAAGCGGGGCAAAGTTGGCGTTCGGATCGGACGTGCCGGTGGAACTATCCGATCCTTGGGCAGGGTTTGCAGCAGCGATCAGCCGCACTGGGCCGGACGGGCAGCCGCTTGGTGGTTGGCAACCGCAGGAGCGGGTGAGCCGCGAACTGGCGCTGGCTGCCTATACCGCGGGCGGCGCCTGGGCCGGCTTTGCCGAAGGACGGTTCGGCCGACTGCAACGCGGCGAGCGGGCCGATTTCCTGTTGATCGACCGCGATCCGATGCTGGCCACCCCGGCTGAGGTCCGCGCGACACAAGTGCTGCAAGTCTGGATTGGCGGCCAGCTGGCACACCAGCGCGGCAACTGAGGCGTCAGGGCTGCGGCTCACCCGGCGAGGTGACCAAGGCCGTGCCCTTGGCTGCTTCGGCGCGATCCTTGCGGTCCGTAAACCACATGATCAGCAGGGCGCTTTCGTAAAGCAGCCACAGCGGCACCGCGAGCATTAGCTGCGAAATCACGTCTGGCGGGGTAATCACCGCCGCGATGATCGTGATGCCGACAATCACATAACGCCGCGCCCGCACCAGGTCATCGCGGCTAAGAATTCCGGCTCGGTTCAACAACAGCAGGAGCACCGGCAGCAGGAAGCTGATTCCGAAGGCCATGATGAACTGCATCACCAGACTGAGGTAAGCCCCGATCTCCGGCAGGGCCTCGGTCGAGAGTCCGCCGCGCTGCCCTTCAAAGCCCAGGAAAAAGTGGAATGCAGTTGGCATGACCACGAAATAGGCCAGCGCCGCGCCGGCGGTGAACAGGATCGGCGTTGCCAGCAGGAACGGCAGAAAGGCCTTCTTTTCCTTGGCGTAGAGCCCAGGTGCAACGAAAGCCCAAAGCTGGTTGGCGATGATCGGGAAACAGACCAGGAAGGCCGCGAACAGCGCAACCTTCACGTTGACGAAGAAGGCCCCATAGAGCTGCGTGTAGATCAACTTGCCTTGCCCCGGTGGAAAGGCATCGGTCAACGGGCGAACCAGGAAGCCGAAGATATCGTTTGCAAAATAGAAGCACACGCCAAAGGCCACCAGCAGCGCCAGGATGCAGCGCATCAGCCGCGCGCGCAGCTCGATCAGGTGATCAAGCAGTGGCGCCTGGCTTTCATCGATGTCCTTAATCTTCAGCACCATATCAGGCCGCCTGATCCGGCTTTGGCTGATCCGGATTGGCCGGTTCATCGACCTTTGGCGTGCCCGGGTCCTGACCGATCAAGGCCGCTTCCGCGCTGGCGCTTTCAGGCGGATGCTCACGCATGATCGCCTCGTTCTGCTCGCGCCACTTCTTTTCCATTTCGGCGAGTTCCGCCTCGCGGATCATGGTTTCCACACCGGCGCGGAAATGGCCGGAAACCCGCCGGACCTTGCCAATCCAGCGCCCGGCCGTGCGCAGCGCCAGCGGCAGGTCCTTCGGACCAATCACCACCACCGCCACGATCACGATGAGCAGAAGCTCTGAGGCGCCAATATCGAACACGCGCCTGTTCTCGCCTGCTTACTTCTGTTCGGTCTTGCTGGTCTCGCCCGTCACAGCAGTCTCACCCGGTGCGGGAATCTGCGCTGGCGGCGCGGCGGGTTTGGTCTCTTCATCCGCCATGCCCTGCTTGAAGCTTTTGATGCCCTTGCCGAAATCGCCCATGATTTCGGACACGCGGCCGCGACCGAACAGGATCAGCACGACCAGCAATACGATCAGCCAGTGCCAGATAGAAAAACTGCCCATTTAACCGACTCCAATTCGAGGACTGTACCCCCGTTAGTCTCTATCTAGGCGCTTTCGTCTTCGCTTGCCAGTCCAGCTTCAACTGCGGCCGCTTCGCGGCGTTCGGCTGCAGTTTCCATTGCATCGGCCAAGGCATCGTCAACCGGATCAAGCAGGCCGGCGGCTTTGAGCTCGTCCAGCCCGGGCAGATCGCGGCGGCTTTCAAGGCCAAAGTGCGTGAGAAACTCAGGCGTTGTCGCGTAGATCACCGGGCGCCCCGGAACTTCGCGGCGACCAACGATCCGCACCCAGCCTGCCTCCATCAGCACGTCGAGCGTACCCTTTGCCGTCTGGACCCCGCGGATTGCTTCAACCTCGGCCCGGCTGACCGGCTCGTGATAGGCGACGATCGCCAGCACTTCAGTGGCCGCGCGAGAGAGTCGTCGCACTTCCTCACGCTCACGCCGCAGCAGGTGGGCCAGATCTGGCGCGGTCTGGAAATGCCAGCGCTTGGCCCGCTCAACCAGCTGGATGCCGCGCTCCCGGTAGGTTTCGGCCAGTTCGGCCAGCGCCGCTTTCACGTCGGCCCCGCCCAGGTGCGTCGAAATCGCATCGGCGCTCATCGGCTCTTCGGCTGCGAACAGCGTCGCCTCAACCGCACGGACCAGGTCGTCCGGCTTGCTCATGCCTTGACTCCACGCAGCATCAGCGGACCAAAAGTATGTTCCTGCTGCAATTCCGCCTTGCCCAGCCGCGCCAGTTCAAGCGCGGCAACGAAGCTGGATGCCATGGCGGACCGGCGCAGCTTCGGATCGGCATGCGGCGGAAGGAAGTCCTTCAGGTCCATCCAGTCGATATTGACACCCAGCATCGACGAAACCCGCGCCAGCGCGCTGTCGAGGGTCATCACCATCCGGTCGCGCACCATGTGCACCACCGGCGCGGTACGCGCCTTAACCTGGCCATAGGCCTGGACCAGCGCGAACCAGTCACACTGCCATTTGGCCTTGCGATCGACCCGCAGCCCTTCGGGGGCGCCGCGCAGGAAAACGTCGCGGCCCAATCGGTCACGCCCCATCAGCCGCGCGGCAGCATCGCGCATCGCTGCCAGCCGCTGGAGCCGCAGTTGCAGGCGCAGCGCCAGTTCCTCGGGGCTAGGGTCTTCCTGCTCATCGCGCGGCAGCAGCAGCGCCGATTTGAGGTAAGCCAACCAGGCTGCCATCACGAGATAGTCCGCCGCCAGTTCGAGCCGCAGCGCCTCGGCCTGCTCAATATAGGTCAGGTACTGGTCAACCAGTTCGAGGATTGAAATCTTGCGCAGGTCCACCTTTTGCCGGCGTGCCAGGTCAAGCAGCAGGTCAAGCGGCCCTTCCCAGCCATCCAGCTCAAGATAGAGCGCCGCATCCTCGGTCGCGGCAGCGCCAGGGCCGGCCCAGTCATCCTCGGGCAGAGTAATGGCGGGGGCGTCGTCGAGCTCGCTCACGCCTTTGCCTCAGCCGCTTGCAACAGCGCCAGCAAGGCATCGCGCTTGACCACCAGTTCGGCCTGCTCGGCAGACGGCTGCGGCGCGCAGATCGCATCGAGTGCGCGCGCATGGCGCTCAGCCGATACTGCCGACATGGCCCCCACCCGTTCGCAGATCCCGATCATGTCGGGCATCTTGCCCCAGCAGTTCAGCGCGATGTCACAGCCGGCGCGGATCGCCGTCTCGGCCCGTTCCGGCACCGTGCCGGACAGGGCTTCCATATCAAGATCGTCAGTCAGCAGCAGACCATCAAAACCGATCCGCCCCCGGATGATCTGCTCGATCACAAAGGGAGACTGCGTTGCCGGGCGGTGCGCATCCCAGGCGGTGAACACCAGGTGCCCCGTCATCGCGATCGGCGCATCGGCCAGAGCCTTGAATGGGGCGATATCGCTTTCCAGCTCTTCTGCGCTGGCCGTGACAGTCGGCAATTCCTTGTGCGTATCGACCAGCGAACGGCCGTGGCCAGGCATGTGCTTGATCGTGCCGACCACCCCGGCCCGGGACAGGCCATCCAGCACCGCACGCCCGATTGCTGCCACCCGCAGCGGTTCGAACCCATAGGCGCGATCACCGATCACATCGTGCGCGCCATGTTGTCGGACATCGAGAACCGGAGCGTGCGTGCAGGTGATGCCAACTTCGTGCAGATCATGCCCCAGCGCTTCGGCATTGGCACGGGCAGCTTCGATCGCTGACGCCGGAGCCAAATCAAACAGCGCATCGAAGGCCGCGCCCGCGGGATAGGCCGGCCAGACCGGCGGTTTCATCCGCGCAACTCGGCCGCCCTCCTGATCGATCGTGATCAACAGCCTGTCCCGGCCGTGGATCGACCGCAGATCATCCGTCAGCGCGCGCACCTGCTCGCGGCTTTCGATATTGCGGCCAAACAGGATGTAGCCCGCCGGATCGGAATCGCGGAAAAACGCCCGCTCATTGGCGGTCAGGCGCAGTCCGGAAAGGCCGAAAATCGCTGGTGTCATGGTCTGGCAACGGTCGCAGGAAGTGCCCCGCCGCGCAAGCGGGTCCCCCCAACAGCGTGTGGATTACGGGCTTACTTGACCTGACAGGAAATACCCGCCGCTTTCAGGCGGCCGCACAGCCCTGCGGCCGAGGCCCGATCTGGCTGGACGGCCTGAAGGCGATAAATCGTGCCATTGTCGGCCGTGCCGGCAACCACGCGGTGCGAAACGCCTGAAAGCGCGCCATTTGCCTGCGCCACCAGCTTGGTCCAGCCCGCTTCCGCGCTGGCCTGCGATGAGAATGCGCCAACCTGTACCCCCACCCCGCCCGACGCGGCCGGAGCGACTGATGCCGAAGCCGCAGGTGCCGGCGCCTGCGACGAAGCCGCCGCAGTTGGAGCAGCCGGGGCGGCTCCGCCTTCGCCTGCTCCGCCGATTACCGGCGTACGGCTCTGGCCTTCAGACGCGGCAAAGCTCAAGTCGCCGGTACCGTCGAAGGTTTTCCCACCCGGGTTGGCCGGAGTTGTCTTGTAAGGCTCTGCCGGAGCGGGGACCACGCTACCGTCAGCCACGAGTTCAGGGTCAGTCCCCGAATGAGTGAACCACCAGATTCCGCCAACCACGGCAGCGAGCAGCGCAACAGCGCCGCCAAACATCGCGACGAAACGACCGGTGTCATAACCATCATTATCGTCTTCATCATCGTCGGCACTTTCGAGCCAGGGAAGGCGCTCATTCGGCTCGTTCAGTTCAAGCTGTTCGGTTTCCAGACGGTCACCGCCCTGCTCGTCCCAGCCATCCGCACCACGGCGATCGTCGCTATCCCCAACCATCGTCACATTTCCTCCACCGCCTCCACGCCAAGGAGCGAGAGGCCATTGCGGACAAGTTGCCCGATTTGCGTTGCAAGATAAAGCCTTGCAGCAGTCAGGGCCGAATTTTGTGCCACGATGAAGCGCTTTTCGGGACGGTCATTGCCGACATTCCAATACCCATGGAATGCAGCGGCCAGATCCTGGAGGAAGAACGCAACGCGATGCGGCTCTCGCGCGACGGCAGCGGCTTCGACCAGCCGCGGGAACTGCGCCGCCAGCTTAATTAATCCGAGCTCTTCCTCACCCAGCTGGTCAAGCGCGGCATCGCCGGGGGCAAACCCCTCAGCCGCGGCCTTGCGCAGGGTGGAGCGGATCCGGGCATGGGCATACTGGACGTAAAACACCGGATTGTCCTTCGAGGCTTCGACCACCTTGTCGAAATCAAAGTCCATCTGCGCGTCGGGCTTGCGGGTGAGCATGGTAAAGCGGACCACGTCCTTGCCCACCATTTCGACCACATCGGCCAGGGTCACAAAGTTCCCGGCCCGCTTTGACATCTTGAAAGGCTGACCGCCCTTCATCAGCTGGACCATCTGCACCAGCTTGACCTCAAACGGGGTTGGCTTGCCTTCAGCGCCGGTCATGGCAGCAACCGCGGCCTTGATCCGCTTTACCGTACCGGCGTGATCCGCACCCCAGATATCGACCAGAGCATCGGCGCTTTGTGCCTTCTGGAAGTGATAGGCGAGGTCGGCGCCGAAATAGGTCCACTCGCCACTGCTCTTCTTGATCGGGCGATCCTGATCGTCACCAAACTTGGTCGATCGAAACAGCGGCAGCTCAACCGGCTCCCAATCCTCAGGCGTCTTGCCCTTGGGCGCTTCAAGCTGGCCGTCGTAGACCAGGTCATGCGCACGTAGCCATTTTTCCGCCTCGTCCGGCTTGCCAGCAGCTTGCAGTTCCGCCTCGGACGAGAACAGGTCATGATGGATACCCAGCAACGCCAGGTCGGCCTTGATCATCTCAAGCATTGCAGCAACCGCGCGGGTGCGGAACAGCACAAGCCAATCGGCCTCGGGCGAATGCGCGTACTTGTCCCCGAATTCTGCGGCGAACGCCTGGCCGACCGGGATCAAGTATTCGCCGGGATAGAGGCCTTCCGGAATAGCCCCAACGGCCTCGCCCAGCGCTTTGCGGTAACGAACGTGCGCCGAGCGGGCGAGAACATCGACCTGCGCGCCGGCATCGTTGACGTAATATTCGCGGATCACCTTGTGCCCGGCGAATTCCAGCAAGGTCGCCAGCGCATCGCCCACCACCGCGCCGCGGCAGTGGCCCATATGCATCGGCCCGGTCGGGTTGGCAGAGACATATTCAATGTTGACCGTGCTGCCCTGCCCCATGGCAGAGCGGCCATAATCACCACCCAGCGCAGCGATGGCCCGCAGTTCGGTCAGCCATGCCGATGCATCGACCCACAGGTTGATAAAGCCCGGGCCGGCAATCTCGGCCGAAGCGACGCCCGGCACCTTAGTCAATTCGGAGACCAGCGCTTCGGCCAGCGCCCGCGGGTTCATGCCGGCCGGCTTAGCCAGGACCATGGCGGCATTGGTGGCCAGGTCACCGTGGCTGGGGTCGCGCGGTGGCTCCACCGTCACCGCGGCGCGGTTGAGGCCGCCGGGCAGGGTTCCGGCCTTTTCCAGCGCATCAAGCGCAGCAGCGATATGGCCGACAAAAGCGGCGTGAATGGTCTGGACAGCAGTCATGGCGCGCCAGTTAGCCCGTTTGCGCCAGAAATGAAACCTTCCCGCGTTGGAAGGCTAATGTTCAGCGCGTGGCGTTGTAGGTCAGCTGGTCCTGGGTAAGCTGGAAGCCCACCAGCACTTCAAAGGTCGCCCGGGCGACCGCAGCCTTGACCTCGGGCCGCGAAAGCGGATCGATCGCGGCATCGGCATCACCAGCCTTGCGCTTGCGAGTAATCTGTTCGCGGATGTCGGCAGGAAGGCTGGCCTCTGCCTTGTCGACATAGGCGCTGGCCGTGCCGCTGGCCTGGGCGCGTTCCTGGCCATCGGCGAAATTAATGGTCACCGAGCCGACGCGCTTGGAAATCACCGCGCTGCCACCGCGCAGGACAGTGACAAAGTAAGGCAGCGTCACTTGGCGTTCGCCGCGGGTATCGCTGCGTCGCGCCAGCACATCGAAAGTCGCCGAAGTGTAGACCTTCTCGCCGGTCTCGTTGCAGGTCGAGCGGACATTGGTCAGCGCGCCGACCACATCGATTCCGTCTGCCGTCGTAGAGCCGGGATTGCGGAACAGGGTAATGTCCCCGGTATAGTCCGGCACGCCAACGGCGGGGCAAGTGCTGCGCACGGCGGTGATGCCAACGCTTTCATCGACCACCAGGTCCCCGGCCCCGCGACACCCACCAAGAGCGGCGGCAAGGGCAACAGCGGCATATAGGCGAGTGCGAGGCGTCATTCTGGCAGGTTCCTGTCAAAGGGCAGAACTTGCCCTAGCGGCGTCAGTGTCAAAACGCTAGGGGGACGAACATGAACGCGCCCTTTCCGCAACCTGACAAGCCTGCCCTCCGCCTCTTGCTGGCCGCCCCACGCGGATTTTGCGCCGGAGTTGATCGCGCGATCGAAATCGTTGAGCGCGCCCTGACCCGCTATGGTGCGCCGGTCTATGTCCGACACGAGATCGTGCATAACCGCTTCGTGGTTGACGGGCTGCGCGCCAAGGGCGCCGTTTTCGTGGAGGAACTGGACGAGGTGCCCGATGGCGCGCCGGTGGTGTTCAGCGCGCATGGCGTGCCTAAATCGGTGCCAGCGAATGCGACAGAACGGGGGCTGGACTGGCTCGATGCCACCTGCCCGTTGGTCAGCAAGGTACACCGGCAGGCTGAGCGCCAGATCGAGGCCGGTCGCCATATCGTCTTTATCGGGCACAAAGGGCACCCGGAAGTCATCGGCACATTCGGTCAGGTACCGGAAGGCACAATCACTCTGGTCGAGACCCTTGAGGAAGTGGCTGCGCTGGATTTCGTGCCCGACGCGCCCTTGTCCTACCTGACACAGACAACGCTTTCAGTCGACGACACTGCAGAAATCGTCGCCGCTTTGCGGGATCGCTTCCCGACCATCACCGGCCCCAAGGCCGAGGACATCTGTTATGCCACGTCGAACAGGCAAGCCGCAGTCAAGGCGATTGCCGAGGAATGCCAGCTTGTCCTTGTGATCGGCGCACCCAACAGCTCAAACTCACTACGCCTGGTCGAAGTAGCCCAGCGCTGCGGCGCAGATGGACGGCTAATCCAGCGTGGCAGCGAGATTGACGAGGCGTGGTTCGCAGGTGTCACCACGATGGGCCTCACAGCCGGGGCTTCCGCCCCAGAGACCTTGGTCCAGGAAGTGATCGACCGGATCGGAGAGTTCCGCTCAGTTGAAGTTGAACAGGTCGTCACCGCCGAGGAAAAGATTGTGTTCAAGCTGCCCCGGCAGCTGGCTGACTAGGATCCCGGCGTGGCGGTTTACACCCATCTGGGCGCGGAAGTTCTGGGCCAACTTGTTGCGGAGTTTGACGTTGGCGAACTGACTTCGGTCAAAGGCATTGCCGAGGGGATTTCGAACAGCAACTGGCTGGTTGAAACCACCGGCAAGGATGGTACCGGCGCGCGCTTCATCCTGACCATGTACGAGTTTCGGATCGAGGTGAAGGAACTGCCCTTCTTCCTCTCGCTGCTCGATCATCTCTCGGCCAAGGGTTGCCCGGTACCGCGTACCATCCATGACCGGCAGGGTAATCTGTACCGCCTGCTGGATGGTAAGGCCGTGGCCCTGATCGAGTTCCTGCCCGGGGTATCGGTCAGCGCGCCCACGCCCGGCCAGGCCCATGCTGTTGGCCGGGCACTGGCCCAGATGCAATTGGCCGCCGCCGACTTCACCGGCCAGCGCGAGAACGCCATGGGCCGGGCTGAATGGCAGCGGTTGGCTCATGAATGCGGAACCGGGGGGCTGGCCGAGATCGACCCCGCTTTTGCCGATCTGGTCGCGCGGGAATTGCCCGCGGCGATTGCCCAGTGGCCGGAAGACCTACCCAGTGGAACGATCCACGCCGATCTGTTTCCCGATAATGTCCTGATGCTGGGCGATGAGGTCACGGGCCTGATCGACTTCTATTTCGCCTGCACGGACCTGTTCGCCTATGACCTTGCGGTGACCCACGCCGCCTGGTGCTTCTCGAACGACGGGCGCCAATTCGATCCTGCTCTGTCCGCTGCACTGATCGCCGGTTACGAAGCGGTGCGCCCGCTTTCGATCCAAGAGCGCGTCGCCCTGCCGCTGCTGGCGCGGGGAGCCTGCCTGCGGTTCGCGCTGACCCGCGCGTGGGACTGGGTGAATACTCCGGCCGATGCGCTGGTGACCCGCAAAGACCCGCTCGCGTTCGGACGCCGGCTGGAATTCTATGCTGACCCGGCCAACGCGTGGGTCTTCGCCGCGGCATGAAGCGGGTCGAAGCCTTCACCGACGGTGCCTGCAAGGGCAATCCCGGCCCCGGCGGCTGGGGCGTGGTGCTGCGGATGGGGCAGCATGAAAAGGAACTCTCCGGCCACGAAGCCCACACCACCAACAACCGGATGGAGCTGACCGCGGTGATCCGCGCGCTCGATGCGTTGAAGGAACCGTGCCATGTCGCGCTCCACACCGACAGCCGCTACGTGATCGACGGGATCACCAAGTGGATCTTCGGCTGGCAGAAGAACGGCTGGATCAATTCCCAGAAAAAGCCGGTACTGAATGCAGACCTTTGGCAAGAGCTGCTGGAATCGCGCCGCCGCCACCGGATCGACTGGATCTGGGTCAAAGGGCACGACGGCCATCCGGAAAACGAACGGGCTGACCGATTGGCCAGCGACGCGGCCCTGGCTGGCAACCCGGCCTAGCCTTTGGTCGTATCGACCACCTCGGCATCGGGCCCATTCTTCTTGATCGAAGCGATGGCGTTTTGCGCCCCAGCCCTGCTGCTGTAGCCTTCGGTCCAGAAGATCGTTTCCGTGTTATAGCAGAAGTAGGCGACAAATTCGCCCGCCTTGTTCGCGCGGATTTCGAAACGGTGAGCCATGTGGGATAATCCTCTGTGGTTTGCGGTGATCGCGCAAACTATCGAAAATCACACGATTCGCTAGTAAAACCGTTTTGGATCATAGGGATGCGGGTCAACGGCGCCCGGTGCCTCACCCAGCAGCAGCCGGCAGGCCAGGTCAGCTGCGGCTGGCGCAGTCTGGATGCCAAAGCCGCCCTGTCCGGCAAACCAGAAGAAGCCCGCAACTTCAGGATCGAAACCATAGACTGGCAGGCGATCCGGCGCGAAAGAGCGCAGACCAGCCCAGCGATGCTCAATCCGCACGATCGGCCAATCGACCACTTGCGCAAACCGATCAATCGCCAGGGCTATGTCCAGTTCCTCAGGCGCTGCATCGCAAGGCGGGGTTGGCGTTTCATCGTGTGGGCTCAGCCAGAGCCGCCCGGCTTCTGGCTTGAAATAGAACAGGCCATCGATCCCCAGCACGAGTGGCAAATCGTTTGGTGGACCGGACGCCAGCTCGAGCTGTGCCACGGTGCGGCGATAGGGTTGAATGCCAAGGCGGCTAACCCCGCTCATTTCTGCCACAGGGTCAGCCCAAGCTCCCGCCGCATTGATGAGCACCTGCGTGGTAAGTGTCCGGCCATCGTCAAGCACAAGTTGCCACTGGCCATCAGCTCGCGTTGCACCTGCCAGCCGTGCTCGCATCCATTGTTCGGCCCCGCCCTTACGCGCCGCCGCCAGCCAATACTGATGCAACCCGGCAACGTCGATATCGCAGCAATCGGGTTCATAGGCCCCTGCGAGCCATTCCCCGCTCAGGCCCGGCAGGCGGGCTTCCAAGTCTGTCCGGTCCAGATCGTCGACCTGCACACCCAGCGCGCGGAACTCTGCGGCAAATTCCGTCAGGGCCGCCAGTTCTTCGGCCCGCGCCAAGGTCAACGCCCCGCGCGGCGTCAGAAAGCCATGCGCTTGCAGGAACGGGCCCGAAGCGGTGGTCAACGGCTGGACCTGCGGCCCGCCATAGCTCTCGGTCCAGAAGGCCGCTGAACGCCCGGTCGAATGATAACCAGGACTGTGCTCCGCCTCGAGCAGCACGATCCGGCCATGCGCAGCCAGACCCGCAGCCAGCGAGGCTCCGGCGATACCGGCTCCGACAATGGCGAAATCAAATTGCTCGCTCATGTTGACGCCCGTGCCAGAAAGGCATCGATGCGGTCCAGTGCCTCTGTTCGCACCGGATCCGCTTCCCGGAGAATTTCATGCCTGGCGCGATCGGCAAAATTTATCAGTTCACAGTGCGGGAGCCGCTGTGCCGCGTGCGCAATCGCCTTGAAGCTCACCAAGGCGTCCTGGTCTGTTGCGAGCAAAAGAACGGGGATTTGGATCGATGCCAGCACGGCGTCGCGCGCCAGCCAATGCATTGAGGCATAGGCACGTTCGATCCAGCGCCAAGAACCCGGCCCCATCACCAGCTCGGGCCGCTGTTCGCGCCACCACAGCTCATCGGCATAGCGATCAGCATCGTGAGTCAACAGGTCACCCCGGCTATCCGGGGGCTGGCCAGGCTTATCACTCCATTTCCAGGCCGGGCGGCGTGGATCGCCCAAACGGCACATGACCCGCGCTGCGGCATGCATCAGCCAATCGGGCATATTGCCATCGCGCAGGCCCAACATGGGTGCGGACAAGACCAATGCCTTTGGTTTGATCGCGCCTTGCGCTGTGGCCCGCAGGGCAAGATGCCCTCCCATCGAATGACCGATCACGAAATGCGGCCCCGGCTGCGTGCTGACCCATTCGTGCCAGAATTGCCGCAGATCCTCGACCCAGATGCCAAAGTCTTCGACATGACCGGTATAGGGATCGCTGCCCAGCCGACCAGAGCCGCCCTGGCCGCGCCAATCAAATGCTGAGACCGCCCAGTTCCGGTCGTGCCAGCGAGCCATGGCCTCGATGTACTTCTCGTAGAAGTCTCCTCGCCCGGTCAGAAACAGGATCGAACCCTTTGCATGGGGTGGCACCCAGTCGATCCGGCGAAGGGGATGGCGATCAGCCGCGATCCAGTTGCTCTCAATTGCTCCAGCCGGAACAACGCGGCGAGCGAAGGCAGCAGACATTTGGCTAATTCCAGCCTCCTGACGGTGGTTACTGTTTAGTAAGCCATGCCCTGTATTCCTGCCCTTGAGACAAGGGGGCGGGCAATGCCGGACATCGAATTCCAATACGTACTGCTGGCGGCCTTGGCAATCGCGCTGGTCGTTGCCGCAGTTACGGACATTCGCCGTCGCCAAATCGATAACTGGCTGAATGCGGCGATTGCAATGACCGCACCGCTTTACTGGTGGGCCAGCGATCTGGGGCTTTGGCCGGACGTCGCCTGGCAAGTCGGCCTCGCCGCGATAACCTTGGCGATCTGCGCCGGCCTGTTTGCTCTGCGCGCGATGGGCGGTGGCGATGTGAAGTTGCTGGCTGCTCTGGCGCTTTGGATCAGCCCGCTCTGGTTTCTCAAGCTGGTTGTCATGATGTCTCTGCTCGGCGGTCTGCTGACCATCGTGCTGGCCTTCTGGCACGGTGCGCGCCGCCGCCGCGAACGGCTCGCCATTCCCTATGGCGTTGCGATCTCCAGCGCCGGTTTGTGGACCCTGGCAAGCCAGTTCCTGCCTGTCACAAAGGCAGCGGCAGTTGCAGGTGGGATTGGGTGAACCTGATCTTAACCACTTGGCATCATTACGGATTGATATTGGTATTTTCTCTAGGGGGCTTGCAAGGCCATGGATAAGAAGAAGCTGATGTTGCTGCTTGGCGCGCTGGTCGTTGCGATCGGCACCGCCATGGCAGCGAAAAGCCTGTTCACGGGAGCGGCAACGCCCAAGGCACAAGCAGCCCAGCCCGTACCGCAGGGACCAAAAGTTCTGGTAGCTCAGCGAGCCCTGCCTGTCGGCACAATTATCACGGCGGATTCGATCTCGTTCCAGGCCTGGCCGCAAGAAATGGTGCAGGACGCCTATTTCATCGACGGCGACGCCGACATGAACAAGCTGCTTGGCACGGTGGTCCGCTATCCCATCACCGCTGGCCAGCCGGTGACCCAGGGCGCGCTTGTATCGCCTGGTGACCGCGGATTCCTGGCAGCCGCACTTGGCCCGGGTATGCGCGCGGTTACCATACCGGTTTCACAAAAGACCGGCGTGGGTGGCTTCGTCTTCCCGGGAGACCATGTTGACCTTGTGCTGACGCAGTCAGTTCGGGCCGAAGGCGATCAAGAATCCCTAAAGACCGCGGAAACCATCCTGCGCAACGTCCGTGTACTGGCGACAGACCAATCGACCGAGACCGAGATTGTCGAGGGCAAGACCGTGGTTCGAGACTTCCGCACAGTCACCGTTGAAGTAACACCCAAGATTGCGGAGAAGGTTGCCGTTGCACAGACCATCGGCACGATCAGCCTGTCGCTGCGTAGCCTTGCCGACAATCAGTCCGAGCTAGATCAGGCGATCGCCAGTGGAACGGTCAAGGTCCCACCGGGGGCAAGCAAGGAACAGGAAGAAAAGCTGATCGGCCAGGCGATGAACCGTCCATTGGACGCTGGCATCACCTATGTCACGGGCGGCGATGTATCGCGCTTCCAGCGCCGCAGCATTGCGGCACCGGCTGCGCCAGGAATGTCGTCGGCAGCGCCTGCAGCCCCCTTAGCCCGTTCGGCCGCCGCACCGTCCGCACCGTCAGCGCCATCTGCCGCCGCCCCTCAGGGCCCGGTCGTTCGCATCACCCGCGGCAAATCAACCGTCATCGAACAGGTCGGGAAGCACTGAGATGAGCAAGACCATCAGCCGCTCCGCGATCGTCCTTTTGAAAGGCAACCAGATGAAACGCCTTGCCACCTCCCTGCTCTGTGCAAGTTGCATGCTGGCGCCGCTGACATTGCTGCCCGCCTCGGCGACGCAGGCTCAGTCGCTCAGCCGCCCGGCCAATGACGTTGTGCTGTCAATCGGTCGCGGCCAGCTGGTCACTGTTGGCGGCGCAATGGCAGACGTTTTCGTCGCCAATGACTCGATCGCCGACGTGCAGGTCAAGTCGCAGCGCCAGCTCTATGTTTTCGGCAAGGCCGGCGGTGAAACAACCGTGTACGCTAGCAACGCCGCTGGCGACATCATCTGGTCGGCCAATGTCCGCGTTGGCTCCAACATTGATAGCGTCGACACAATGCTGCGGATGGCTATGCCCGATGCCAAGGTTGCCGTTTCGACAATGGGCAGCAACACCTTCCTACTGACAGGAACGGTTGCCTCGCCAGAAGATGCGTCGGAGGCCAAGCGGCTGGTCGAGGCATTCGTTGGCAAGGAAGCCAATGTAATCACCCGCCTCAAAACGGCCACCCCGCTGCAGGTGAACCTGCGCGTCAAGTTTGCTGAGGTCAGCCGCACGCTGGTGAAGTCGCTGGGCGCCAACCTGACCACCATCGATTCCAGTTCCGGCATGCAGTTCGGGATCGGCCAGGGCCGCAGCTTCGCGCCCAACTTTTATGCTGGTCCAAATCAGGCGCTTGGCACAGGCAATCAGGTCAAAGTGGCAGTTCCCGACCTCAACAACCCCGGCCAGTTCAAAGAGATCCCGGGCTCGTCCACCCTGCCCGCCGCGGTCGGCAGCACACTGGCGATGCAAACCAAACTGTTTGGCATGGATCTGCTCGGCGCACTCGACATGGGAGAATCGCTGGGCCTGGTCACCAGCTTGTCAGAACCGAACCTGACCGCGCTGTCAGGTGAAACGGCTGATTTCCTGGCCGGTGGTGAGTACCCGATCCCGATCAGCCAAGGGCTTGGCAGCACCTCGGTTGAATACAAGCGCTTTGGTGTCAGCCTGGCCTATACCCCGACCGTGCTTGCCAATGGCCGTATCTCGATGCGCGTCCGGCCGGAAGTGTCGGAGCTTTCAAGCCAGGGTTCGATTACGCTGAATGGCTTTAATGTGCCGGCCCTGACTGTGCGCCGCGCCGAAACCACGATCGAGCTGGGCTCTGGCCAAAGCTTCATGATCGCAGGCCTGATGGGCAACAGTGCCCAGAACACAGTAAAGAAGCTGCCCGGCGTGGGCGATATGCCAATCCTGGGCTCGTTATTCCGCTCAACCAATTTCCAACGCGGCGAGACCGAGCTGGTGATCGTTGTGACGCCCTATCTGGTCAATCCGGTCGATGCCAACGACATCAAGCTGCCGACCGACGGCTACCAGACGCCAAACGACATCCAGCGCGTTTTCGGCAACCAAGAAAACAACGGAAAGTCAGGCGCCAATCGTCCGACACCCTCGGCCGTGCCAGCAACTGCGACTGCTCCCAAGGTAGGCCAGCTGGACACCCCGCCTGCACTCGGCCCGGTTGAAGACAAGCGCTCGAAAAAGAAGTCCCGCACCGCAGCTGCCGCAGCTGCGACGCCTGGCTTCAGCATGAATTGAGAGAGGTGACGACCATGTCTAGCAACCCAAACCGCAAGGCGCTTGGCGCCGCCATCGCTCTTTCGCTGGGAACTCTGCTGGCCGGTTGCGGCGGTATGCCCAAAAACCAGCAGCTTGAAAGCATTCACCAGCCCGTCGTGAGCCGGACCAACTATACGCTCGATGTGGCCACCAACCCCGGCGGCATCTCGTTGCCCGAAGTTCGGCGGCTGGCTGGCTGGTTTGAGGCGCTTGACCTGCGGTACGGTGATCGGATCACGATTGATGATCCGCTTTCAAGCGGCGCGACACGCGCTGCCGTGGAGGCCGTTGCTGGCCGCTTTGGCCTTTTGGTGGGAGATACGGCACCTGTTACCCCTGGCGCTGTCAATCCGGGCATGGCCCGAATTGTGGTGACGCGTTCAACTGCTCAAGTCCCGGGTTGCCCGGATTGGTCGGCAAAATCGGACGCTAACCTGCTGAACGCAACCAGCAGCAATTACGGCTGCGCATCGAACGCTAACCTGGCGGCAATGGTGGCTGATCCGGAGCATCTGCTCAAGGGTGCCAACAGCACTGGTCGGACCGTCGTGATGAGCGGCAACAAGGCAATCGACATGTATCGCGAAGCCAAGCCTACGGGCGAAGGCGGTCTGAAGCAGAACTCCACGCAGGGCGGGAAGTAAGCCATGAATGCACCTTGGAAGCCCGGCGCGGCCGGAAATCGTGACGCCTTCAGTGCTTTTATCTGTGACGATGTAGCGCTTGATGTCCTGCGCCCCGTGGTCATCGAAATGGGCTGGCAGCCCGAGAAATGCAACAAGGGCGGACTGCGCAACGCGGTCCAATCCCTGTCGATCTCGGCCAGCCCCAACATCCTGCTGGTCGACCTGTCGGAAAGCGGCGATCCGCTGAGCGATATCAACGCGCTGGCCGAAGTCTGCGAGCCTGGAACCGTGGTAATTGCGATCGGCCAGGTGAACGATGTCCGGCTCTATCGCGACCTGCTTGGCAGCGGCATTCAGGATTACCTGCTCAAGCCGCTAGTTCCCAGTCAGGTCCGCGACGCGCTGATCAACGCCCAGGCCGTGTTCGCCGCCCCGAAATCGCATGACCCGGCTGCGGCGAAGAAGCACGTGTCCGTTGGCGTGATTGGCACCCGCGGCGGCGTTGGAGCATCAACCATCGCAACATCCCTTGCCTGGCTTTACAGCGGCGATGAAAAGCTGCCGACAGCCCTGCTCGATCTCGATATCCATTTCGGCACTGGTGCCCTCGCGCTGGATCTTGAACCTGGCCGCGGCTTGACTGACGCGATCGAGAACCCGAGCCGCATCGACGGGCTCTTTATCGAACGCGCCATGATCCGCGCCAACGATCACCTGGCGATCCTTTCAGCTGAAGCGCCGATCAATTCACCGCTGATGACTGATGGCGCAGCCTTTATTCAATTGCAGGAAGAATTCCGGCAGGCCTTCGAGATGACGGTCATTGATTTGCCGCGCAACATGCTGATCAATTTCCCGCACTTGCTTAATGATGTGAACGTGGTGCTGCTGGTCACGGAAATGACCCTTGCGGGGGCGCGTGATGCGATCCGGATGCTGTCATGGATGAAAAGCAATGCCCCACACGTGCAAACGATCGTGGTGGCCAACAAGGTGCTGCCCGGCACGGCTGAGATCAGCAAAGTGGATTTTGAAGCATCGATCGAGCGTAAGATCGGTTTCACCATCCCCTGTGATGCCAAGGCCGCGGCCAATGATGCAAAATTGGGGCAAACCTTCGCTGATGCCAACCGATCGACCAAGGCTGGCAGCGTGATCCGTGACATTGCCAAAACGGTCCAAGGAATTGGCGACGGAGAACCGATCGAGGAAGTGCTGAAGCAAAAGTCATCGCTCCTCGGCAAGTTCGACCTCAAGGCCCTGATGCCAAAGAAGGCCGCTACGGCTTCAACCCAGGCTTCTGCCTGATCGCAGTGACCACTCTTTGAAGAAGGCCTAACCAGTCGATGGACATCACCCAGCTGCTGCTGATTGCCATGGGCCTGATGGCGTTCATGGTCTTGGGATACCTGGGCCTTGCCGGCCCTTCCCCGGCCAAGGAAGCCTCACGCCGCCTCGAGGGGTTGCGTCATCGTCATTCCGAAAGCACCACTGACAAGGTGGAAGCCCAGCTGCGCAAGGCTTTAGCCGCCCGCAAGCCCAAGCTGCACCAAATTGCCGGTTCTGAAAGCCGCATTGCCGCATTGCTGATGCGCTTGCACCGGACCGGAAAGGACTGGACCCTAAGCCAGTACATTTATGCATCAGGGGGGCTGGCGCTTTTTGTATCAGTGCTGATTTTCATAAAGTCGGGTGCTGCGGCGCTTTCGCTTGGGATTGGCTTGCTGGTCGGAGCTGGGCTTCCGCATGCTGTTGTCAGCTTCTTCATCGGCAAGCGGACCAGCGCCTTCACGGCCAAGTTTCCCGACGCAATTGAACTGCTGGTTCGGGGCCTGCGCTCTGGGCTTCCAGTGACGGAGACGCTGGGCGTAGTCGCGAGCGAAGTTCCCGGCCCCGTTGGCGACGAATTCAAACTGGTTACCGAGCGCATCAAGATCGGCAAATCGATGGAAGATGCCCTTCAGGACACGGCCGACCGGCTCAACACCCCGGAATTCAGCTTCTTCTGCATCACCCTGGCCATCCAGCGTGAAACCGGCGGGAACCTGGCCGAAACGCTTTCGAACCTGGCAGATGTCTTGCGCAAGCGCGCCCAGATGAAGCTCAAGATCAAAGCCATGAGCTCTGAGTCCAAAGCTTCAGCCTATATCGTCGGCGCACTTCCGTTCATCGTCTTCATCATGATTTACGGGATTAACCCGGGCTATTTGAGCGGGTTCTTCAGCGATGAGCGCCTCATCGTGACAGGCCTGGGCGGTCTGACCTGGATGTCGATCGGGGCCTTCATCATGGCCAAGATGGTCAGCTTCGAAATCTAAGCAGGGACAGGAACAGGATATGATCAATACCCCTCCCGGTCCGACGCTGCTTGGCGTTGACGTTCTCTGGGCTGGCTCGATCCTCGCAGGTCTTGCCGCGGTAGCTATGATGTTCGCGATCTATACGGCCGTCACAATCCGCGACCCGATGGTGAAGCGGGTCAAAGCGCTGAATGAGCGCCGTGACCAGCTTAAGAGCGGGATCGTCACCCAAACCGCCAAGAAACGCGCCTCACTCGTTCGTAAGAGCGAGACGGCTGACAAGATGAAGGACACGCTGTCGAGCCTGAAGGTTCTGCAGCAAAGTCAGCTTGAGGTCATTCAGCAGAAGCTGGCCCAGGCCGGGATCCGCAACAAGGAACTGGGGATCATTGTCATCTTCGCGCGGATGGTGCTGCCAATCATCCTGGGCGGGAGCGTGGCTTTTGTTGTCTACGGGATCAATTTCTTCCCAGATTGGGGCGGCATGAAGCGGCTGATGGCATTCGCAGCGGCTATCGGCCTCGGCTACAAGGGACCCGAGCTTTACATCGGCAACCTGATCTCCAAACGCACCGATGCAATTCGCAAGGGGCTTCCCGATGCACTGGACCTGCTGGTGATTTGTGCCGAAGCGGGTTTAACAGTGGACGCGTCATTCAATCGCGTGGCGCGTGAACTGGGTCGAGCATATCCGGAACTGGGCGACGAATTCGCCCTGACCGCAATTGAATTGTCCTTCCTTAGCGAGCGACGCCAAGCGTTTGAAAATCTGGCCTGGCGCGTCAATCTGGAAGCGGTGAAGGGCGTGACCACAACCATGGTTCAGACTGAACGGTATGGCACGCCGCTGGCATCGGCACTGCGCGTGCTTTCGGCAGAGTTCCGAAACGAACGCATGATGCGCGCCGAGGAAAAGGCCGCGCGTCTGCCGGCGATCATGACCGTGCCGCTGATCCTGTTTATTCTGCCGGTGCTATTTGTGGTTATCCTTGGCCCGGCGGCCTGCTCTATCGCCGATGCCTTCTCGGCCAATGGCCCGACCAACGGCGGCGGCTGAGCGACCTGCGCAACGGGCTGTCCCCGCCGGGCCGATTCTCGCACGGGAAGCGGCCCGGTTTGGTCTATCAGGGCTTCACGACGCTGTGGTCAATTGCCCCAAAGATTGAATGGCCGGCACGATCGCGCATTTCGATCCGGACCGTATCGCCATACCGCAAGAAAGGCGTAACCGGCTTCCCCGTGGCGATGGTCTCGATCATCCGCTGTTCGGCGATGCAGGAATAACCGCGACCGCCATCCTTGCAGGGCCGACCCGGGGAGCCATCGGGATCGCGGTTCGATACCGTGCCTGAGCCGATGATCGACCCCGCACTCACCCGCCGCGTCTTGGCGAGGTGAGCAATCAGCGTGCCGAAATCAAAGGTGCATTCCTCGCCCGCTTCGGCGCGACCGAACGCCTCACCATTCAGGTCAACCCGCAAGACCAGATTGAGCCGTCCACCCACCCAGGCATCGCCCAGCTCATCAGGGGTAACGAATACAGGAGAGAAATGGCTGGCCGGCTTCGACTGGACGAAACCAAAGCCTTTCGCCAGCTCGTCCGGGATAAGATTGCGCAGCGATACGTCATTGACCAGTCCAACCAGACGGACATGGTCCAGCGCGGCCTCAGGTGACACACCTTGCGGCACGTCCCCGGTCACAACGCAGATCTCCGCCTCCATATCGCAGCCCCAGGCTTCATCGGCCAGGGTGATCGGCGCCCGCGCGCCGCGCAGGTCATCACTGCCGCCCTGATACATCAGCGGATCGTGCCAGAAGCTCTCCGGCAGTTCGGCCCCGCGCGCCTTGCGGACCAGTTCGACGTGATTGACATAGGCCGAGCCATCCGCCCACTGATAGGCGCGCGGCAGCGGTGCCAGGGCTTCGCGCTCATGGAACCGCTCGCGGGGGATCGCGCCGTGCTCAAGCTCGATCGCCAGGGCCTGCAAGACCGGAAAGTGCCGGTCCCAATCATCAAGCAAGGCCTGAAGCGTCGGCACCAGATGCGATGCATCGCTGCACCAGACCAAATCCTTGCTGACGATTGCAAGGCGCCCGTCGCGTTCGTGAGGAAGGCTAGCCAGCTTCATTGCGTCTATTCCTTCGTTCCAGCTTCTAGTTCCGCAACCCGGGCCGTGATCCGCGCGAGAAGCGCCTTGAATTCGTTGATTTCGGAAGCGGTCAGTTGGGCGAACAGGCGCCGCTCCATATCAATCGCCAGCGGCATGATTTCAGCATGCACCGCCTTGCCGGCAGAGGTCAGCTCGATGTGATGCGAACGGCCATCATCGGCATTGGGACTGCGCCCCACAAGCCCGCGATCTTCCAGCACCTTGCAGGCCCGGTTGACTGCAACCTTGTCCATCCGCGTGGCCACGACCAAAGCCCGTTGGGTAAGCGTCCCGGCATCGCCAAGGACAGCCATCACCCGCCATTCCGGGATCTTCAGCCCAAAGCGGGCGCGATACTCGCTGGCGATCATATCACTGACGGCGTTGGTCGTGACCGACATCAGGTAAGGCAGGAAATCCGCCAAGCGGGAACTTTTTTGGGCCATCGAATCGGTTTCTAGTGCAACCGGTTTACTGCGCCAAGCGCATCAGGTCGGTTTTACCGCTTCTGGCGCGGCCGCAGCAATTGCGGGGATCGCGCGAAGCGCCTCGTCAATCCGAACCAGCTGCGGAAAGGCGTCCAGCGGCAGGGCAAAGCGGCGCGCACTATACATCTGCGGCACCAGGCAGACGTCGATCAGATTGGGCTGGGAGCCGCCAAACAGACCATGCTCCGGCGCCACCGCCTCCAGCGCAGCCAGGCCATCGCCCAGCCAGCGGTGCAGCCAGCGGCCAACCCCCTCTGCATCAATACCCAGATCATCGCGGAGAAAGTTCTGGACGCGCAGGTTCTGCAGCGGGTGGATCTCGGAGATGATCGTCATTGCCCGGCCCAACACATGGGCTCGCGCCATTGGATCGGCGGGCAGCAGGCGCGGTTCGGGCCAGCGGGCGTCGAGATAGTCGATGATCGCCAGCGACTGGGCAATTGCCTCGCCATCCACTTCCAGCACCGGCACCAGCCCGAGCGGGTTGCGCGCCAGATGGTCATCGCCGCCTTGTTCCCCGGTGACCAGATCGATCTGATGCGAGGTCCATGACAGGCCCTTCAGGTTCAGCGCGATCCGCACGCGATAGGCGGCGGAAGATCGCCAGTAGTCGTAGAGGACCAGATCGCTCATCCCAGCACCCTTCCTGCAACCGCGCCCAGTTTTGCGACCAGCATGGGATCACGGGCTGCCTCGGCAGTCATGATCGCATGGTCCAGCGTCCGGTCAATTGGGCTGTCTTCCCGGCGTGCCGGCAGGGCAGCCAGGAACCGGCGCAGGACCTTACCTGCCAGCGCGACATTGGCATGCATCACTGCCAGCACCTCGGCGGCTTCAACCCCGGATTCGCCCATTCGCCAGGCGTCGTAATCGGTAACCATGCCCAGCAAGGCATACGGTAGCTCCGCCTCACGGGCGAGCCGCACCTCCGGCATCGCGGTCATGCCGATCACGTCACCGCCCCATTGGCGATAAAGCAGGCTTTCGGCGCGCGTCGAAAATTGCGGCCCTTCGATCGCCACATAGGTGCCGCCGCGGTGCACGGTTGCCCCCTCAGCCTCGACCGCGTCCGCAAGGCCAGCCGCCAGGCGCGGGCAAACCGGATCGGCCAGGCTGACATGGGCCACCAGCCCGGAGCCGAAGTAACTGGCCGGACGGCTGACCGTGCGGTCAATGAACTGATCGACCGCCACCATCTGCCCGGGCGCCATATCTGCGCGCAGAGAGCCGATCGCGGACAGCGCAATAAGGTCAGTCACGCCGCAGCGCTTCAGCACATCGATGTTGGCGCGGTAATTGACCGAAGCGGGCGGAATGGCGTGGCCAGGCCCGTGACGCGGCAGGAACGTCACGCGCACGCCTTCCAGGGTTCCGGTCGTTACCGCAGCAGAGGGTTCGCCAAACGGACTTTCAACCGCAATTTCCTGCGCCTGCTGGAGCCCGACGCCGCCGGCCAGGCCCGACCCGCCGATCACGCCGATGTGCCAGGTATTCATGCCGAACCTCCGCTCAGTTGTGCGCGAGGATCCCCGCCATGATGAAATCGATGCAATGTTCGCGATAGCGATCACGCAGTTCCTCGGTCAGCGCCTCGGTATCATAGCAATGCTTGAGCACCAGGCGCGACGAGAAGAACCGGTCGCACGCGCCGGTCGTGGTGAAATAGAACAACTGCGGATCGACCTTGCGGAAGACCCCCTGCTTGACGCCGTCCTTGATCAGCCGATCATAGGCCTGGCTGAGCGGACTGAGATAGGAATCGGCAATCCGGTGCGCTTCATCAGGATCGCTCTCGCGTACCAGCCGCATCAGCAGCCGGTTAAGATAGGGCGTCTTGTAATAGGTATCGACTACTGCACCAATGTGACGGCGCAGGCGCACTTCGGGGCTCATGTCCTTGGCCATCAGCGCGTCGACCGCGTGGACAATGTCCTGCATATCACGATCGAGCAGGGCCTTCATCAGCCCAGCCTTGTTGCCGAAGTAATACTTCACCAGCGCCGAGTTGAGCCCCGAACGCAGCGACAATTCGGATAGCGAAATATCGACAATGTCGCCCTCGCGCATGATCGTCGAGGCGGTATGCAGCAAGAGCTCGCGCGCACCTTCTGGCGCATCATTCTGGTCAATGGCCGGCGACTGGCTCATGCGAAGGGCGGCTCCTCTCCCCACCAAGGATAGAAGTCCGGCATATCGCTAGAGACCCGTAGCGGAAAGGCGGGTGGGCGCTTTTCAAGGAAGCTTTGCACACCTTCCTTTGCATCCCCGCCCTTCGACAGGCGATAGATAGCCCTGCTATCAACCTTGTGCGCCTCCATCGGATGCGAACCCGAGGGGATGCGCCACAGCATGGCGCGGGTCATCGCAACCGAAACGGCAGAGGTATTGTCGGCAATCTCGCGGGCCAGGCCGCGCGCGGCATCAAGCAGCTCACCCGACGAATGAACAGAGCGAACGAGACCGGCCTTGAGGGCTTCCTCGGCGCCGAAAATGCGGCCGGTCATGCACCATTCGAGCGCCTGATTGACCCCGACAATCTTGGGCAGGAACCAGCTGGAGCAGGCCTCTGGCACGATGCCGCGGCGGGCAAAGACAAAGCCAAAGCGCGCGTTATCGCTGGCAAGGCGGATGTCCATCGGCAGCTGCATGGTAACGCCGACGCCCACGGCGGCGCCATTGCAGGCCGAAATCAGGGGCTTCTTGGACTGGAACAACCGCAGGGTCAGCAGGCCGCCGCCATCGCGAACACGCGGATCGGACAGATCCTCGACCGGGGCCGCATCCGCAAACACGGCGCGGCCGTCCTCGGGTGTCAGGTCGGCTCCGGCACAGAATGCGCGGTCACCGGCACCGGTAAAGATCACCGCCCGGACGCTATCATCGGCGTCGGTACGGTCCAGGGCATCGATGATTTCGTTCATCATCGTGCCAGTGAAGGCATTCATCTTCTCCGGCCGGTTAAGGGTCAGGGTGGCGATCCCTTCGCCAACGTGAAGGTCGATCTGCGAATAGCCCATGTCTCTCTCCCGGGGAGGCAGGACCGGGCGCCAGCCAGTGGCGCCCGGCCAGGTTCATTGCTTAGCGCGGCGTCATGCGGATGCCGCCATCGAGGCGGACGTCCTCGCCATTGAAGTATCCGTTTTCAATCATGCACATCGCAAGGTTGGCATACTCATCGGGATTGCCGAGACGCTTGGGGTTGAGCACCGAAGCACCCAGTGCATCGCGTACGTTCTGCGGCGCACCAGCCAGCAGCGGGGTGTCGAAGATGCCCGGCAGAATCGTGTTCACGCGGATATTCTCTCCCGCCAGATCGCGCGCGATCGGGAGGGTCATACCAACTACACCGCCCTTCGAAGCCGAATAGGCCGCCTGACCCATCTGGCCATCTTCGGCGGCAACCGAAGCAGTGTTGACGATTGCACCGCGATCACCGTCTTCCTGCGGCTCCAGGGTCATCATGCCCGCAGCCGACTTGGCGATGCAGCGGAAGGTGCCGACCAGGTTGATCTGGACGATCCAGTTGAAAGCATCGAGCGGGAAGTGCTTGATGGAACCATCTTCCTTGCTGCGGCTGGCGGTCTTGATTGCGTTGCCAGTGCCGGCGCAGTTGACCAGGATCCGTTCCTGGCCGTGGGCTTCGCGGGCCTTGGCAAAGGCAGCGTCGACCGAGGCATCATCAGTGACGTTACATTCGCAGAACACGCCGCCGATTTCGGCGGCCATCGCCTTGCCCTTTTCTTCCTGCAGGTCAAAAATCGCGACCTTCACGCCCTTAGCAGCCAGCGCACGGGCCGTGGCCGCTCCAAGGCCCGAAGCGCCACCGGTAACAACGGCAGCAACAGTGTTGTCGAGTTTCATTTCAATAACTCCGGTTCAGTTAAATCAGCACATTTCGACGATGGTGACATTGGCAACGCCGCCGCCCTCGCACATCGTCTGCAAACCATATTTGCCGCCCCGCGCCTTGAGCGCATGCAGCAGTGTCGACATCAGCTTGGTGCCCGAAGCGCCCAGCGGGTGACCCAGGGCAATGGCGCCGCCATTGACGTTGAGCTTTTCGGGATCGGCCCCGGTGTGCTTGAGCCAGGCCATCGGCACCGAGGCGAAAGCTTCATTGACTTCATAGAGGTCAATGTCACCGATCTTCAGTCCTGCCTTGGCCAGCGCCTTGTCAGTCGCGAACAACGGCTCTTCCAGCATGATCACCGGATCACCAGCAGTCACAGTCAAGGTATGGATGCGCGCCAGCGGGGTCAGGTTATAGCGCTTCAGCGCCTCTTCCGAAACGACCAGCGCGGCCGAAGAACCATCGCAGATCTGGCTGGAAGTGGCCGCGGTCAGCGAACCGCCTTCGGAAAGAAGCTTGACCCCGGCGATCCCTTCCAGCGTCGCGTCCATGCGGATGCCTTCGTCGATGGTGTGCCACTGCTTCCCGTCGGGGGTTTCGATCTCAATCGGCACGATCTCATTCTTAAAGGCACCAGCCTCGGTGGCCGCTTTGGCTCGCAGATGGCTGTTCAGAGCGAACTGGTCGAGCATGTCCTTGGTGAAGCCATGCTTCTTGACGATCATCTCGGCGCCCATGAACTGCGACCAGCTAACGCCCGGATACTTTTCCTCAAGCCCGGGCGACTTGTAGTTCCCCAAACCTTCTTTCATGTGAAAGACCGCAGTGGAACCCATGGGCACGCGGGTCATGCTCTCAATCCCAGCGGCGATAACCACATCCTGCGTGCCGCTCATCACCGCCTGGGCAGCGAACTGGATTGCCTGCTGCGAGGAACCGCACTGACGATCGATCGTTACAGCCGGGGTCGATTGAGGCAGCAGCTTTGACGCCAAGACGGCGTTGCGACCAACCTGGCCGGCCTGTTGACCGCCCTGACTGACGCAGCCCATGATCACATCGTCAACCGCGCTCGGATCAACCCCGGTCCTGCCAACCAACGCATCAAGCGTGGCTGCGGCAAGATCGACCGGGTGAACTCCTGCAAGGCGCCCACCGCGGCGCCCGCCGGCGGTACGCACTGCATCAACGATGTAGGCCGTTGCCATAGATCCGATTCCTTTTTTACGGGTGGTTTAATCGATCGATTAAGGGGGCGTCGTTGGAGCGTCAAGCGTACATCGCGTTGGGCGCCCAAGGGGCCACGGGGATCTGACAGACCCCTGTTGTAAAATGACAACAAGCCCCCCCGAAATGTGACCTAGTCTTAATTCCAAATTGCGCGCGGTGATCTCTTATTTCACGAGGGACTATCCGGCTTCGCGAGGGGCCAGACACGCGATTCCCATGTCACGGGATTGCAAACTGTGCTTATCCGACCATCCGTCGGGTCAAGATCAAGGGGCTAAATATATGAAGTTCTTCAGCAAGTCAGCACTTTATCGTGCGACCAGCCTTGAAAGCGCCGCCATCGCGGTGGCCATGTTTGGCGCTGTCGCAGCCGCCACGCCGGCCTATGCGCAAGACGCGCAGGCAACCAAGGATCAGGCCACAGCCGATTGCACCGACGAAAACGCGAACGGTGTTTGCGATTCGGAAGAAGGCAGCCAGATCGTCGTTACCGGTACGCGTATCGCGCGCCCGACCCTGAGCTCGGCCGTGCCGCTGACCTCGGTTTCGGTTGGCGAGCTGACCGAAACCGGCGATGTCTCGCTGGGTGACGCGCTCAACGATCTTCCGTCGCTGCGCTCTACCTACAGCCAAGGCAACTCGACCCGCTTCATCGGGACTTCGGGTCTCAACATCCTTGACCTTCGCGGCCTTGGCGTTTCGCGCACCCTGGTGCTGGTGAACGGCAAGCGCCACATCACCGCATCGCCGGGCGACTACCTGGTTGACGTCAACACGATCCCGGTTGACCTGCTTGAGCGCGTCGATGTGGTCACCGGCGGCAACTCGGCCGTTTACGGTTCGGACGCCGTCGCCGGTGTTGTGAACTTTGTGCTGAAGCGCAATTACGACGGCATCAGCCTGCGTGGCCAGGGCGGCATCTCGTCGCGCGGCGACCGTGGCAGCCACTTCATCGCCGGCACCTGGGGCAAGAACTTCGCCGATGGTCGCGGCAACGTTGCCGTCTCGGCTGAATATGCCCGCCAGGAAGAAGTTCGCTTCCTCGCGCGCGATTATCTGACCGGCGCCATCTCGGGCCGCTGCCAGTTCCAGACGATTGAGCCGACCGCTGGTGAGCCTAACGGTACCGACGGTATCTTCGACACCAACTTCGAATGCGGCGTGAAGAACGGTTCGATCTCGGACGGCGGCACCATCGGCCGCGTCGGTGTTGGACAGTACCTGCGCTTCAACAACTCGGGCCAGCTTTATGTCGACGTGCCTGAGGGCAACTACGAATTGGGTGGTTCGACCAACATCAAGGGCGGCAACGGTTCGACCCTGCGCAATACCGGTCAGATGCTGCCGAAGGGTGAACGCATCGCCGTTAACCTCCTTGCGCACTTCGACATGTCGGAAGCTTTCCGTCCCTTCGTTGAAGCCAAGTATGTTCGCGTGAAGGCCAACCAGGAAGGTCAGCCGACCTTCATCGCTTCGGCGACCTTCAACCCGACCTGGTTCTGTGACAACGGCTTCCTCACTGGCGCCAACCGCACGATCCTGGCCAACAACGGCGTTTGCACGACCGGTGCGACCAACACCCGTACCTTTACGCTTTCGCGTTTCAACGTTGACCTTGGCGGTCGCGGTGAAACCCACAAGCGTGAAACCTATCGCATTGTCGGCGGCGTTGAAGGCGACTTCAACGATGACTGGAAGTACGAAGTTTCGTTCAACTACGGTCGCCTTGAAACCAACATGAACGCGATCAACGTCGCGCGCATCCGCAACGACGCCGGTACAGCAGCGGACGGTATGGCGCTCGCAGTTGACGCCGTGCTGGCCCCGGCCGGTTACACCGGCACGAACTTCGTCCTGAACGGGGACGGCCAGCGCGTTGTCTGCCGCGTCAATGCTGTAACCAATGCCCGCCCGGACTGCGTTCCGCTGAACCTGTTCGGCTATGGCCAGTCGACCGAGGCGGCACGTGCCTTCTCGAACGGCACCGCCACCCGTAACGAACGGGCCACCGAATTCGTCGCTCTTGCCAGCGTCAGCGGTGACCTTTCGCAGCTGTTCGAACTGCCCGGCGGTCCGGTCAGCTTCGCGCTCGGCGGTGAATATCGTGAAGAAACCGCTTTCAGCGATTACGATGCGGCTTCGAAGAACGGCGCGTTCTTCTTCAACCGCTTTGCAACCTTCGCTCCGCCGAAGCTGACCGTTAAGGAAGCCTTCGGCGAAATCAGCCTTCCGCTGCTGAAGGATGCGCCGCTGGCCAAGGAACTGACCGTCAGCGGTGCAGGCCGCGTGTCGGACTACAACACCGCCGCCGGCACCGTCTGGGCCTGGAACGTTCAGGGTATCTACGCTCCGATTTCGGATCTCCGCTTCCGTGCCGCTTATGCGACCTCGGTGCGTGCTCCGACGCAGGGTGACCTGTTCTACCCGCAGACCCAGAACTTCGCTCAGATCACCGACCCGTGCGACACCAACAGCATTTCGAACAATGCTAACCGCACCGCCAACTGCGCGGCTGCCGGGGTGCCGACCACGTTCAACCAAGCGACAGTTGATGCCTGCACCACCTCGTCGGTTCCGGCCAACCAGCGCGTGCTGGGTAGCCCGTGGGTGAACTGCACCGCGCGCACCTCGTCGACCGGCTTCGTGTCGGGCGGCAACCCCACTCTGGTTCAGGAGCGCGGCAAGTCGCTGACCCTGGGCATGGTTGTTGAACCGCGCTTCCTGCCGGGCCTCAACTTCACGGTGGACTACTACAAGATCGACGTGACCAACCTGATCGCGTCGCTGGGTGCACAGACCATCCTGAACCTGTGCTATGACAGCCCGACCGGCATCAACAATCCGTTCTGCGCGACCGTGAACCGCGATCGCTCGACCGGCCTGTTCGTGCAGCCAGCTGTCATCTCGGGCGGGGTCAACTTTGCAAAGCAGCAAGCTCGCGGCTTTGACTTTGACCTGAGCTATCGCAAGACCTTCGAAAACGGCCAACGCCTGTCGGTTCGTGCGATTGCAACCCGCGTCACCACCCTCGACAACTACACCGATCCGACCAACCCCAAGGTCCCGAACCGCCAGCTTGGCGAGCTCGGCGATCCGATGTGGGCGGCCAACGCCTCGATCAACTATGATTTCGGCGCGGTCGACGTGACTTACTCGGCACGTTATATCGGCAAGCAGACTGTCGGCGCATGGGAAGCCCAGAACCAGTACACCGGCCTCTGCCCGACCTCGGGCAGCACCGGTCTGTCGGGCCGCACCTGCATCCCAGGTCAGCTCGCCACGCTGGATCCGCAGAACCTCGATCAGTACCCGGTCGCGTTCTACCCGGGTAAGATCTACCACAACATGCGCGTGAACTTCGAACTGGCGGACAAGAAGTACAGCTTCTACGCCGGCGTCGATAACGTCACCGACATCAAGCCGCCTTACGGTCTGCTCGGCACCAGCGGTGGTGACCCGTACGACACGTTCGGTCGCTTCTTCTACGCCGGGTTCAAGGCCAACTTCTAAGGCCTGAACCGCAACGCAAGAGAGAGGGCGGCGAGACTTCGGTCTCGCCGCCCTTCCTTTTTGGGGCTGCAGGAAGTTGGCGAGCTCAGGCCATCAAGGCCGCCTGATCAAGCGTTGCCACCAAAGCATCCGCGTCTACTCCGTGGCGATCAAGCCAAACCGCTGCTTCGGCCAATTCGCCATCCAGCTGCGCGGCCAGGTGATCACGCCGCGCCAGCCGCGCCGCGTTGTCGAATGCCTGCCCCGAATTTTTGGAATAGGTTGCGAACAGCGGGCCTGCGGCAATTTGCGTCGCAAGTGCTGAGTCGGACGGCAATTCATATAACGCAGCGGCCTTGGTCAGGGCTGCGGCCGGGTCGGCATAGAATTGTTCTGCCTCCAGCGTCCGCGCCTGCGGCATGGCCTTCAACGCATCGGCAAACCGGTGATGCTGGGCAAGCCACAGCGCTGCAGCCAGCTCAGCATCGCTTGACGCGTCATTGGTGCCGATGTGCGCGGCCAATTGCCCGCTGATCGTGCGCACCCAACCACGGTGGTTAGGGCTGCGCAAGACCGCCAGCAAATAGTCTGGCAGGTGACTGTAAAGCAGGATCGCCGGAGCCCCGGGATCGGCAGCGGCAATCTGATCGAGCATGAAGTTCACCGGCACATTAGCCTTGATGACCGTCCGACCGTCCCCTGGATAACGCCGTGCCAGCAACGCCAATACCGCTGGCAGCGCCTGCCGGTTGGAACCGAGTGCCAATTGGCGCAGCGCCATTGGCTCACGCAGCACCAAAGTGCCAGTAAACTCCTCCAACGCACGCGCCAATAAAGTCGAGCCACAGTGCGCAACATGGAAAATCCAGCCAACGGGCTGCGCATCTGGGAGAAATCCGGCCGCCCCTGCGAGATCGAGCCCGAATGGCTCCCCTTCAGCCATGGAAATCCGGTGATCGAGAAAGATTGAGCGGCGATAGGCAGCGCGGTCCATTGGCATGAACTGCGCCACTGTGCCGTCCAGAGCATGGAGATAAAAATCCGGGCTGGCCAAGCGGCGGGCGATTGAAGGATCCATCCCCCGCCTATAGCCCAAGTCGGTTCGATCCGATATGGCATAGCCTGTGGGACAGATCCTATTACCCGAGCCAGGCCGGCCCTATGTCGCCATCACCCCGACAGCCGAATGTCGGCTGACCGCGCTTGATCGGGCTGCTGTTATCGATCTTTACCGCACCCATGGCGCGCTGCTCCTGCGCGGATTCGCTGCAGATCTCGACGAATTCGGCAGTTTTGCCCGCAGCCTGTGCCGCACCGCGGTGGTCAATGAAACGCCTGGCCGCTCCAGTCTCGACGCGGCCCGGGCAGTCTATTCGGTTGACGGCGGAACCAATGCCTTTGCGCTGCACCCGGAATTGTCGCGAGAACCGTGGAAGCCCGATGCGGCGCTGTTCTGCTGCCTGTCATCGCCGCAGGCGGGTGGAGCCACGACGATTTGTGACGGGATTGCACTGGCAGCGGCCTTGCCCTCTGAAATTCGCGCCGGGCTGGAAGGGCGACGGCTGATTTATCTCAAAGCCAGCTGGCCTGAACAGCTGCGTTTCTGGCTTGGCACCGACACGCCCGATGATGCCCTGCTACAGGCACCGCCGCCGCATTGCCCTTATCGCTTTGTGCGACTGCCCGATGGCCGCGTTGCGCGCTATTTCACGCGCCCCGCTCTGCACCGCCCGATGTTTGCCGAGGGGCCCGCTTTTGGCAATTTCCTTCTGTTCGCGCGGTTCAACAATGGCAACGGCCATCACCCCTTGCTTGACGACATGACGCCAGTGCCAGAGCAATGGCTACAGGCCATCAAGGCCACGGGTGACCGGCTCGCTGTTGCGATCGACTGGCAGCAAGGCGATGTTCTGGTGCTGGACAACACCCGGTTTCTGCACGGGCGAACCGCAATCACCGATGCTGCCGAGCGGCAAATTGCAACGTTCTTCGGCTATCTCGACTTTGCCCCCGTCGATCCGGAAGAACCAGCTGACCCAATCTGGCGACGGGCAGATTTTTGCCCACCCGCGCCGCCGCCCGAATTGGTTCGCGCCGTCTAAACGACCACGAACTTCAGTCCGCCATCGCCCTCATCGATCTTGACTGTGCTGCCATCGGGAATATCTCCGCCCAGCAGCTTTTCGGCCAATGGATCCTGCAGGTAACGCTGCACCGCCCGCTTCAGCGGCCGGGCGCCGTAAACCGGATCGTAGCCAACCCGGCCCAGCCAGCGCTTGGCAGCCTCGGTCAGGTCGAGCGTGATCTTGCGGTCCTTGAGCAGCTTGGCCACGCGGCCGACCTGGATCTCGACGATCGGGCCCATATGTTCATGGCCCAGGCGGTGGAACAGGATAATTTCATCCAGCCGGTTGAGGAATTCCGGACGGAAGTGCCCGCGCACCACTTCCATGACCTGCGGCTCGACCGTTTCCACGTCCTGGCCTTCCTCAAGGTTTGCCAGGTACTGGCTGCCGAGGTTGCTGGTCAGGATGATCAGCGTGTTGGTAAAGTCCACCTGGCGACCCTGCCCATCGGTCAGGCGCCCGTCATCAAGCACCTGCAGCAGGACGTTGAACACGTCTGAGTGCGCCTTCTCGACCTCGTCAAACAGCACGACCTGATAGGGCCGACGCCGCACCGCTTCGGTCAGCACGCCGCCTTCCTCATAGCCGACATAGCCCGGAGGCGCACCAATCAGGCGGGCCACCGAATGCTTCTCCATGAATTCCGACATGTCGATGCGGACCATCGCGGTGTCATCATCGAACAGGAAGCCAGCGAGCGCCTTGGTCAATTCGGTCTTGCCGACGCCCGTTGGCCCGAGGAACAGGAACGAGCCGAGCGGCCGGTTGGGGTCCTGCAGGCCGGCGCGGGCACGGCGAACAGCCTTGGACACGGCGACCACTGCATCCTGCTGGCCGATCACGCGCTGGCCGATCACCGCTTCCATCTTGAGCAGCTTTTCGCGCTCCCCTTCCATCATCCGATCGACTGGAATCCCGGTCCAGCGGCTGACCACGCCCGCAATGTCGTCAGCGGTCACTTCCTCACGCAGCAGCATGTTGGACGTATCGACGCCCTGCGCCTCGGCCAGCTGCTTTTCCAGTTCGGGGATCTTGCCGTAAGACAGCTCACCCGCCTTCGCCAGATCGCCGGCGCGCTGGGCCTGCTCCAGCTCCAATCGGGCATGGTCGAGCGCTTCCTTGATCTTGCCTTCGGCAGCAATCTTGTCGCGCTCGTTCTGCCAGCGGGTGGTCAGTTCGGCCGATTGCTGCTCAAGGTTCGCCAGCTCTTCCTTCAGGGTTGCGAGGCGGTCTTTCGATGGCTGGTCGCTTTCCTTGGCAAGCGCGAGTTCCTCAATCTTGAGCTGGATGATCCGCCGATCAAGCACTTCGATCTCTTCGGGCTTTGACTCAACCTCCATCCGGATACGTGAAGCCGCCTCGTCCATCAGATCGATGGCCTTGTCGGGCAGGAAGCGGTCGGCAATGTAGCGGTTGGAAAGGGTCGCAGCGGCAACAATCGCATTGTCAGCGATCCGCACGCCGTGGTGAAGCTCATACTTCTCCTTGAGCCCGCGCAGGATCGAGATCGTGTCCTCGACCGTCGGTTCACCCACGAAGACCGGTTGGAAACGCCGCTGCAGCGCCGGGTCCTTCTCGACATATTTCTGGTACTCGTCGAGCGTGGTTGCGCCAATGCAGTGCAATTCCCCGCGGGCCAGGGCTGGCTTCAAGAGGTTGGAGGCATCCATCGCCCCCTCGCCCTTGCCCGCCCCGATCAGGGTGTGCATCTCGTCGATGAACAGGATGATCTCGCCCTCGGCACCCTTGACCTCATCGAGCACGGCCTTGAGCCGCTCTTCGAACTCACCGCGGTACTTCGCCCCGGCAATCAGGCTGCCCATGTCGAGCGACATCAGGCGGCGGTCCTTGAGGCTGTCGGGCACATCGCCATTGGCAATGCGCAATGCCAGACCTTCGGCAATTGCGGTCTTGCCGACGCCGGGCTCGCCAATCAGCGCCGGATTGTTCTTGGTACGGCGGGCCAGGATCTGGACGGTGCGGCGAATCTCCTCGTCGCGGCCGATCACCGGATCAAGCTTGCCGTCACGCGCCGCCTGGGTCAGGTCGCGGGCGTACTTTTTCATCGCGTCATAGGCGTTTTCGGCGCTGGCGTTGTCCGCCGCGCGCCCGCCGGTCACTTCCTGGATCGCGGCTTCAAGTTTCTGCGCATCGACACCTGCCGCCTTGAGCGCCTGCCCAGCCGGGTTGGTCGCGGCCAGCGCGATGGCCTGTAGCAAGCGTTGTACCGAGACAAAGCTGTCCCCGGCCTTGGCGGCAAGCTGCTCCGCTGCATCGAGCAGACGCACGGCATCATTTTCAAGACCGGGCGGCGATTGTGCGCCGCTGCCAGAAACCGCCGGAATCTTGGCGAGCGCTTCATCGACCCTGGCCTGGGCCAGTGTAGGATTACCGCCCGCGCGCTGGATCAGGCCAGCGGCCATGCCTTCATTGTCTTCGAGCAGCGCCTTGAGGATGTGTTCGGGCGTGATCCGCTGGTGGTTCAGCCGGATCGCCACGGTCTGCGCGGACTGCAAAAAGCCCTTGGCGCGATCGGTAAATTTTTCGAGGTTCATCGGTGTGTCACCCTCCTGTGACACCGAAAGTAGTGTTGCTTATCGGCAACACAAGAGGGTGATACGAGAAAAGATCAGGTCAGGGCTTCCAGGCCCGCGCCAAGGCGTCAAGCAGACGCACGCCAAAGCCAGTCGCGCCCTTGGGCGTAAGCGGCTTGGCACTGTCGCTCATTTCGTTGCCGGCAATGTCGATATGGGCCCAGGGCGTTGCCGGATCGACAAAGAAGCCAATGAAGTGCGCGCCATGGCCCGCCCCCGGCGGCACGCCCTCGGTGCCGTGCTTGATGTCGGCAATATCCGACTTGAGGTCCTCGGCATAATTGGGATGGAGCGGAAGGCGCCAAACGGCTTCGCCGGTCGCTTCTGCGGCCATCTGAACTGCCCCCACAAGGCCTTCATGTCGCCCGAACAGGCCGGCGTATTCGTCACCCAATGCGGTAACCTTTGCCCCGGTAAGGGTTGCAACATCGACGATCGCCGCCGGCTTGCGGGTGGCCGCGACATATTCGATCCCGTCGATGAGGACCATGCGGCCTTCGGCATCGGTGCTGAAAATCTCAGCGGTCTTGCCGCTCATCGTCCGGACGACATCGCCCGGACGCTGCGCGTTGCCATCCGGCATGTTTTCGGCGAGCGCGGCGACGGCCACGACGTGGACCGGGGCCTTGCTTTTGGCGAGGCTGAGTGCCGCGCCGACAACGGCCGCTGCGCCAGACATGTCACCCTTCATGCGCCACATGCCCGATCCAGGCTTGAGCGAGATGCCGCCGCTATCAAAGGTGATGCCCTTCCCGACCATGGCCAGCGGAGCGGCATCAGAACCCTTGTAAGTCACCAGCAGCAGGCGCGAGCCGCGCGGGCTCCCCTGTCCTACACCCAGGATCGAGCCCATGTTGAGCTTGCGCATCGCGGCCTCGTCGAGGACTTCAATCGAGACACCGGGCACGCCGGCAAATGCTTCTCGGGTGCGGGCAATGAAGCTGTCCGGATAGACCGCTGAAGCTGGCTCGTTTGACAGATCGCGGGTAAAGCGCACCGCCTCTGCAGTCGCTGCATGGCGGCCGGTCCAGGCGGCCATTGCTGCAGTCGCTTCGCCACCGATAACAGTCACTGGCGCGGTCGAAGGCGCACTTCCGGTCGTTACTTTGTAACGGTCAAAGCGATATTGCCCCAGCGCATATCCCAAGGCCGCATCGGCCATCAGCGCGGCGGCGCCGGCGCCGACGATAGCGACAGGAGCCTTCTCACTGCGCAAGTCCTGCGCCGCCTTGCCTGCGGCTTCCATCACTGCCTTGCTGCCACCGTCCTTGCCCAGGCCAACAATCATGATCCGAGGCCGCGCGCCAATCCCGCGCAGCGAGACGATTTCATTGGCCTTGGCCGCAAAGCCTGCATTGGCAAGGGCAGCCTCGATCACCTTGCGCTCGTCCGCGGAAAACGGCGCTTCCACAGGCAAGGATTTGTCAGCCGTCAGCACAACCAGCGCCGCATCAGTTGGTGCACTGGCGGCAAAGCCGATCGGCCGCTCCGCACTGTTGGCTGCGGTAGAAGCGGCGACGCCCGAACCGATAACGGTCTGAGCGAGCACAGGAGCAGTCGGAACGGCAATGGTAGCAAGACAAGTGGCAGCCAGAAGCAGGCGCATTGTGGATTCTCCCAAGACAAGCCCCCCAGCCCGTTACGGCGCAATTGACCATCTTCACGCAGCATTTCAAGGTGGCGCGAAGCACAAGCTGGAATAATCGCAAGGGGAGCAAAATGGGTTGGATCGGCAAAGGCCTTGGTGGCCTGACTGTCGTCGCGGGAATAGCAGCGGTGACACTGGCATCATGGGAACCGTTCCTTGCGGAGCAACCGGGGGCACCGCCGCCAAAGCAGGCCTATCAGGCCGAAGTCATCCGCGATGAATGGGGCGTGCCGCATATCACCGGCAAGACGGATGCTGACGTGGCATTCGGCACGGCCTGGGCCCATGCCGAGGACGATTTCGACACCCTGCAGGAAGTGGTAGCGATGACCCGCGGCCGCTATGGCGCCATTGCCGGCGTTGATGGCGCCGGGGTCGACTTTGCTTACCACTTCGTTGATGCACGCGGCGCCGCCGATCGTGGCTATGACAAACTACCCGCCGATGTCCGGGCAATCCTCGAGGCCTATGCCGCCGGCCTCAACCGTTATGCCGCTCAACATCGCAGCGAAGTTCGTTTAGCGCGGCTGTTTCCGGTCAATGGCAAGGATATCGCAACGGGCTTCGCCTTGCGCCTGCCGTTCTTCTTTGGCCTGGACCGCGTGCTCAAGCCGCTGAGCGAGGGAGGCGAATTCCGTCCCGAACATGGCCCACGCCTGGATGGCAAGCCGGCCCCGCTGTTCGGCGAAGGCGGCGGCGATCAATTGGCCACTGCGCGGCCGATGCCACTGCCGGTGGGGGAAACTGCAGAGAACTCGGGCTCCAACGCCTTTGCGATTGCCCCCAAACGGTCTGGCGATGGCATCACGCGCCTGTTCTCCAACAGCCACCAGCCGTGGCGCGGCGGCGTTGCCTGGTACGAATTGCGGATTGCAAGCGATCAGGGCTGGAATTTCGCCGGCGCGACATTCCCCGGATCGCCCTTCCCGTTCCTCGGGCACAACGCCAACCTGGGCTGGACCAACACGGTCAACCGGCCTGACCTGATTGATGTCTATCAGCTGGAACTGGACCAGGGCGGCACCCGCTATCGCCTTGACGGGCAATGGCAGCCGCTGCGCAAGGAGAAGGTTTGGTTGCCCGTGCGCTTCGGGCCGTTCGTCTTGCCGATCGCCAAGACGGTCTGGCGCACCGCGCATGGCCCGGCGATGGTCAATGCTCGCGGGGCCTTCGCGGTACGGTATGCGGGAATGGACCGGATCGACAGCGTCACCCAGTACTATCGCCTTACCAAGGCGCAGGACTTTGCGCAGTGGCAAGCAGCCATGGCAATGCAGGCAGTGCCCGCCACCAACTTCATCTACGCCGACAAGACCGGAACCATTGCCTATTGGTACAACGCTGCCCTGCCCGACCGGAAGGCTGGACCAAATTGGCGCAGCGTCGTTCCCGGTAACCGCTCTGACCTGATCTGGAAGGGCCCAATTGCCTGGAACCTGGTGCCAAAGGTGGTGAACCCGGCTTCGGGCTATGTTTTCAATGCCAACAACACCCCGTTCCTGGCTGCCGGGCCCGGCAGCGAGCTTGACCCGGCCAAGGTCCCGGCCATCTGGGGGGTCGAGACAGACCTTACCAACCGCACCCTGCGCGCCGCAAGGTTGCTGGCGGCAACACCCCGGATCGGGCGCGACGAGCTGCTGCGGATCAAGTTCGATACCGGCTATGAGCGCGCTGGCTATGTCGCCTGGATGCTTGATGGCATCGCCAAGCTGAAGCTGTCCGGCGATCTGGCAGAGGCCCAGCGCCTGCTGGCCGGTTGGGACATGACCGCCGATGGCCGCGGCAATGGCGCAGATGCCCTGGCGGTGATGGTGCTCGAACCGGCGATGAAGGCCAGCTATGGCCTTAAGGCTCCGCCAGAGCCCAAGACGGTATTGTCTGAAACGGTGGCACACCTGAAGCAGCACTTCGGCCGCATCAATCCGCCGCTGGGTGATGTCCTGCGCATTCGCCAGGGCAAGGCCGACCTACCCATGGATGGCGGCGGCGATACGCTTCGCGCGGCGACTGACTGGAATGTCGATCCGGACGGACGGCTCTCGATCAAGCACGGAGACAGCTTCATCATGCTGATCGAATGGGACAAGTCCGGCCGCGTTCAGTCGGAATCGATCCAGCCCTATGGTGCCGCGACCACCCGGCCGGACAGTCCCCACTATACCGACCAAGCCCCGCTGTTTGCAGCGAAGCGGATGAAGCCGGTCTATTTCGACCGCGCCAGCATCCTGGCCCACGCACGCAGCCGCCAGGTGATTGCCAACTGAGTTCAGCGGCGCAGGTCCAAGGCCGTTAGCAGTTCGTCGAAAAGGCGGCGTCGATAGTGGCGCCGCCCGTTTGGTCTGCTAGCCTTGGGGCAAAGCATTGCAAAGGGTGCCTAACATGCCACGATTCTTGACTGCATCGATCATCGCTCTGGCCGTTGCCGGTACTCCAGCCTTGGCCAAGGACAAGTCGGCCGAGCCGCAGCCGGCGCCGCTCTCTGCGCTCGTGAAATCCGTCAACATTCCCTACCAGCAGTTCACCCTGCCCAACGGGCTGCGCGTTCTGGTTCATACCGACCGCAAGGCACCGGTTGTGGCCGTGTCGGTGTGGTACGGGGTCGGATCGAAGCATGAGCCCAAGGGGAAGACCGGCTTTGCCCACCTGTTCGAACACCTGATGTTCAACGGATCGGAAAACGCGCCGGGCGATTTCTTCAAGCCGCTGCAGGAAGTGGGCGCGACCGATTTCAACGGCACGACCTGGTTCGACCGGACCAATTATTTCCAGACCGTGCCGACCGGCGCACTTGACCGGGCGCTGATGCTGGAGAGCGACCGGATGGGCTATCTGCTGGGCGCGGTCACGCAGGAGAAGCTGACCAACCAGATCGGCGTGGTGCAGAACGAAAAGCGCCAGGGCGATAACCAGCCCTATGGCTTGGTCGAGTACGAGCAGCTGGAAAACCTCTATCCCTCGGGCCACCCTTATCATCACTCGACCATTGGCTCGATGGCGGACCTGAGCGGCGCCAGCCTTGAGGACGTCAAGCAATGGTTCCGTGACAATTACGGCCCGAACAACGCTATCCTGGTGCTGGCTGGCGATATCGACCTGCCAGCAGCCAAGGCCAAGGTGACCCAGTGGTTTGGTGCGATCCCCAGCGGACCACAGATCAAGCCGGTAAGCGTGCCTGTGCCCGACCTGCCGGCGCCGCTGTCCAAGACCATCAAGGACCAGGTCGCGACCACCCGGATCTATCGGATGTGGGCGATCCCCGGTCTCGACAATCCTGAATACCTCTCGCTCGTTGCAGGAAGCTCGGTGCTCGGCGGCCTTGCCAGTTCGCGGCTCGATGATGCGCTGGTACGCCAACAGAAGGTTGCAGTCGGTGTCACCGCCGATGCCCAGATCTTCGCCCAGGGCGGACAGTTTATCATCCACGCCGACGTGAAACCTGGTGCAGATCCCGCTACCGTCGCGGCCGCGCTGGATGCCGAAGTGGCGAAGTTCCTGCGCGAAGGCCCGACCCAGGACGAACTCAGCCGCGCCACCACGACCTATGCCGCGAACGAGATCCGGGCGATGGAATCGGTTGGCGGGTTCGGTGGCAAGGCTCCGACCCTGGCCGAAGGCCTGCTCTACAACGGCACGCCCGATCACTACCGCATCGAGCTCGACAAGATGAGCAAGCTGACCCCGGCGATGGTCCGCGCGACCATGCAGAAGTGGCTCTCGCGCCCGGTCTTCGCACTGACGGTCGAACCTGGCACCCGCACCGAAGGCGGAGAGAACCGCGGCGGCTTCATCGTTTCGCCTGATGGCCTGGGCGCGCGCCCGGCCTTCTTCCGTGATCCGCTGTTCCCGCTGGCCGGCGCGGCGGGCGCTGCGGTCGTGGCTGAAGCAGACCGCTCGAAGCTGCCCGAAGTGGGCGAACTAACTCCGCTCGACTTCCCGACCATTGAGCGCACCAAGCTCTCGAACGGAATGCAGGTCTACTTCGCCCGCCGTGCCGCTGTGCCGGTGGTTTCAGTCCGCGTTTCGTTCGACGCCGGCTTTGCGGCCGACCCCAAGTCGGCGCTGGGCACCCAGGCGCTGTTGCTGCGGCTGATGAACGAAGGCACTGAAAAGCTCGATTCCACCGAACTGGCACGCGCCCGTGAACGGCTTGGCGCAACGATCCGCGGCTTTGCCGATACCGACAGCACCTCATTCCAGCTCGATACGGTCAGCCCCAATCTGGCCCCGTCGCTCAAGCTGTTTTCGGACTTCATCCGCCGTCCGGCCCTCGCCCCGGCAGAGCTAGAGCGCGTCCGCGTCCAACAACTGGCCGCCATTAACGCCGAGCTTAAGAGCCCCGGCCCGATCGCCAGCCGCGTGCTGCAGCCGCTGCTTTACGGCAAGGGCCACCCCTATGGCATCCCACCAACGGGGACGGGCGACCCGACCGTGGTTGAGAAGCTCACCCGCGATCAACTCAAGGGCTTCCACGATCAGTGGTTCCGTCCGGACACGGCCAAGATCTTCGTCACCGGCAATACCTCGCTGGCCGAAGTGACCAAGCTGCTTGAAGCCAGCTTTGCCGACTGGAAAGCCCCGGAAATCCCGGCGCCAGCCAAGAATTTCAACGTTACAATCCCCGCCCAGGCGGAACGGATCGTGCTGGTTGACCGCCCGGCATCGCCGCAGTCGCTGATCCTTGCGGGCAAGGTCCTGCCGGTGAAGGGCACGGATGACCTGCTGACGCTGCGCTCTGCCAACGACATCCTGGGTGGCAACTTCCTTTCGCGGATCAACATGAACCTGCGTGAGACCAAGGGCTGGTCCTATGGCGCGGGCAGCGGGGTGGGCAACACCCAAGACCGCGTGACCTTCCGCGTCCAGGCCCCGGTTCAGGCCGACCGTACTGGGGATTCTATCGCGGAAATCCGCAAGGAACTGACCAGCTTCCTCACCACCAATGGCGTCAGTGCCGAGGAACTGGGCTGGTCCACCACCGGCAGCGCCCGCGAACTGCCCGGCTCGTTTGAAACTTCTGGCGACGTGCTGGGCGGACTGGTCAGCATCGTCAACTTCAAGCGCCCTGATACCTGGTACGAAACCTTGGCAGACCGCTACAAGGCGATGACCGCCGCCGATCTTGATGCCAAGGCGCGCGACATGAAGCTGGGCGAAGGCCTTGTCTATGTCGTGGTTGGCGATGCCAAGGTTGTGGAGCCCCAGCTCAAGCAACTGGGCCTACCGGTCGAAGTCATTCCGGCCGCGAAGTAGCGCCAGCCTGCCCCGCCCGGCGCGCTGCACCCGATTGACAGCAGCGCGCCGGCGGGCAAGGAAGGTCTTACTTACCCCACTGTAAGTTGAGGAGAGATTCGATGTCGATTGCGGGCACTTATGAATGCATCACCAAGACCCCGATGGGTGACCAGAAGAGCGAGTTCACCATCGAAGTGAACGGCGACACCTTTACCGGCAAGAACACCGGCGCGATGGGTTCGATGGACCTTGAGAACGGCAAGATCGACGGCAACAAGCTGACCTGGTCGATGAAGATGACCGTCCCCATGCCGATGACGCTGGAAGGCGAAGCCACTGTTGATGGCGATACCATCACCGGCGGCGTCAAGGCCGGCGCCTTCGGCACCTTCGCGATGAGCGGCACCCGCAAGGGCTGAGCCTGCTGCGAGGCAGATTTAGAAAGGGCGTCGGAGGGGAAACCTCCGGCGCCCTTTTTCCATGTCGCTCGCGAGGTTAGCCCAGCGCCTTGCGGAGCAGCTCGTTGACCACCTGCGGGTTGGCCTTGCCCTGCATCGCCTTCATCGTCTGGCCGACGAAGAACCCGAACAGCGCTTCCTTGCCACCCTTGTATTCGGCCACCTTGTCGGCGTTGTCGGCCAGGATCTTGGCGATAGCCGCTTCGATCGCGCCAGTATCGCTGGTCTGCTTGTTGGCGTCGATTTCGGCGGCGAGGTCGATGTCGCTGGTCAAGTAGGCCGCGAAGATCTCCTTGGCCTTGCTGCCCGAAATCGTGCCTTCGCTCGCCGCGATAATCAGCGCGGCGTTGGCCTCGACCGTGTTCTTCGGGTGCGCGGCGCCTTCGGGGATCGACTTCAGCACGCCCGCGCGCTCTGACAGCAGCCAGTTGGCAACGCGCTTCGCCAGGTCCCGCTCGCCCTTGCCGCTGGCCTTGACCACGGCGCCAAGCATTTCCTCGAACTGCTGATAGGTTTCAACCTCCAGCGTCAGCTGCGCCGCGTCATAGGCCGAGAGGCCCAGCGTGGTTTCATAGCGATGCCGCTTCGCATCCGGCAGTTCCGGCAGGCTGGCGCGGCATTCATCCAGGAAGGCATCGTCCAGTTCCAGCGGCAGCAGGTCCGGATCGGGGAAATAGCGATAGTCGTGCGCATCTTCCTTGCTGCGCATCGAACGGGTTTCGTTCTTGTCCGGATCATAAAGCCGGGTTTCCTGAACAACCGTGCCGCCATCCTCGATTACGCCAACCTGGCGCATCGCTTCCTGCTCAACCACGGCCATGACAAAGCGGACCGAGTTGACGTTCTTGGTTTCGGTGCGGGTGCCGAACGGCTCACCGGGGCGGCGCACCGAAACGTTCACGTCTGCGCGCATCGAACCCTGGTCCATATTGCCGTCGCACGAGCCGACATAGCGCAGGATCTGGCGCAGCTTGGCGACATAGGCCCCGGCTTCGGCCGGGCTGCGCATGTCCGGGCGGCTGACGATTTCCATCAGCGCCACGCCCGACCGGTTGAGGTCAACATAGGACATCGTCGGGTGCTGATCGTGCATCAGCTTGCCGGCGTCCTGTTCGACATGGATGCGCTCGATCCCGATGGTCTTGGTCGAACCTTCGGGATCCTTCTCGTCCAGGATCACCTCGATCTCACCCTCACCCACCAGCGGGTGGTAGAGCTGGCTGATCTGGTAGCCCTGCGGCAAGTCGGCATAGAAGTAGTTCTTGCGATCGAAGCGCGACCACTTGTTGATCTGCGCGTTGATCGCCATGCCGGTGCGCACCGCCTGGCGGATGCATTCGCGGTTCGGCACCGGCAGCATGCCGGGCATGGCCGCATCGACCAGGCTCACCTGGCTGTTCGGTTCCGCGCCAAAGGCCGTTGCCGCGCCCGAAAACAGCTTTGAGTGGGTCATGACCTGGGCGTGGACTTCCAGCCCGATCACGACTTCCCATTCGCCCGTGGCGCCCTGAATGCGATAGCTGCTCATCTTACCACCACTTTTCCGGCTTGGCCGAGAACTGCGCGCGGCTCTCGATCGCGAGGCCGGCGTTGAGGACACCCTGCTCGTCAAACGGCTTGCCCACGATCTGCAGGCCGAGCGGCAGGCCCTCACGGTTGAGGCCGGCCGGAACCGACATGGCCGGCAGGCCTGCCAGCGAAGCCGGCACGGCAAAGACGTCGTTGAGGTACATGCTAAGCGGATCGTCGCTCTTCTCGCCAAGGCCAAAGGCGGCGGTCGGCGCGGTGGGGGCGAGGATCACGTCACACTGGGTGAAGGCGTTCTTGAAATCCTGCGCGATCAGCGTGCGAACCTTCTGCGCCTGCGTGTAATAGGCGTCATAGAACCCGGCCGAGAGCACATAGGTGCCGATCAGGATCCGGCGCTTGACCTCTGGCCCGAACCCGGCGGCGCGGGTGGCGGCATACATGTCCTGCAGGCCAGCCCCATCGGGCAGGTCGCGCAGGCCATAACGCACGCCATCATAGCGGGCGAGGTTCGACGAAGCCTCTGCCGGAGCGATGATGTAGTAGGCCGGCAGGGCATATTTGGTGTGCGGCAGCGAGACATCGACGATCTCTGCCCCGGCGTCCTTCAGCCAGGCGATCCCGGCATCCCAGCTGGCAGCGACATCGGCGTCCATCCCGTCCATGCGGTATTCGCGCGGGATGCCAACCTTCTTGCCCTTGAGATCGCCCGAGAGGCCGGCTTCCCATTCGGGCACCGGCATATTCAGGCTGGTAGAATCCTTGGGATCGAACCCGGCCATGGCTTCCAGCATGATCGCGCAGTCGCGCACGTCGCGGGCCATCGGCCCGGCCTGATCGAGCGAGCTGGCGAAGGCGACGATGCCCCAGCGCGAGCAGCGGCCATAGGTAGGCTTGATGCCCGAGATGCCGGTAAAGGCGGCGGGCTGGCGGATCGAGCCGCCGGTATCCGTGCCGGTAGCGGCAGGCGCGAGCCGGGCCGAAACCGCCGCCGAGCTGCCGCCCGAGCTTCCGCCCGGGGCCATCGCCGCATTGCCGCCATCGTTGCGCCGCCAGGGCGAGATGACATTGCCGAAATAGCTCGTCTCGTTCGACGAGCCCATGGCGAACTGATCCAGGTTGAGCTTGCCCAGCATGCCCGCGCCGGCATCCCACAGCTTCTGGCTGACGGTGCTTTCATACTCGGGCGTGAAGCCTTCGAGGATGTGGCTGGCGGCCGTGGTCTGGACGCCCTTGGTGGCGAACAGGTCCTTCATGCCGATCGGCACGCCGCCCATCTTGCCCAAAGGCTGGCCTGCGGCGCGCTTCGCATCGGTGGCCTTGGCCGCTTCCAGCGCCTTTTCCGGCGTGGCGACGATGAAGGCGTTCAGCGCGCTTTGCGCGGCGGCGACATTGGCGTTGAACGCCTCGGCCACTTCAACCGCGGTGAAATCACCCTTGGCGATACCGTCGCGGATCGCCGCGACGCCCAGTTCGGTCAGGTCGGTCATGTTATTCGATCACCTTGGGCACGCCGAAGAAGCCATGTTCGGCCGCCGGGGCATTGGCGAGAACAGCATCGCGATTGTTGCCGCCGGTCAGCGGATCGGCATTCACCACGTCATCGCGCAGCCGCAGCGTGTTTTCGATCACCGCGGTCATCGGCTCAATGCCGGTCACATCAACTTCGCCGAGCTGTTCGACCCAGGCGAGGATTCCGTTGAGTTCCGGCACCATCGCCGCAACTTCACCCTCGGACAGCTTGATCCGGGCCAGCGCGGCAATCTTGGCCACGGTAGCGGTATCGACCGACATGGCGTTCCCTTAGGTTAGAATTGGTTGCCAGCGCGCTAGCACCCGCCAGCGCGCGCTTCAAGGCGGGTAAAAGCGCGGCTTACTGCGGCGGCGGAGGCGGCGTGGCACCCTTGGCCGCACCACCGCCCTGCTGGGCCTGCATCTGCGCCTGCAGCTGCTGCATCATCCGCATCTGGGCCTCAACCTCGGCCCGGCTCTTGAAATCGAGCAGTTCGATTTCGAACACCAGGTCCGAATTGGCCGGGATTTCAACCTTGCCGGTCTGCGGGTTGCGCTGTTCCTGCGCGCCATAGGCCAGCTCGGCCGGGATCTCGACCTTGTACTTGCCGCCCTTCTGCATCTTTTCGAGCGCCTGGGTGAAGCCGGGGATCACACCTTCAACCGGGAAGACCGCGCGTTCGGCCTGATCGAACACCTTGCCGTTTTCGAGGCTGCCCTTGTAGTTGATCTGGACCACGTCGGCCGTCGTCGGCGAAGGACCTGTGCCGGCCTTGATCGTTTCAACGTCCACGCCCTTGGGCAGGGTGGCCCAGGCCAGGCCGCCAGCCGCCAGCGCCGCCGCGGCCACGCCCAGCCACAGCTTGCCCAGCGCGCCCTTGGCGATCGGTTGCAGCGGAACGCGGGTGATCTCGGTCATGAATGCTCTTTCCTGCTATGCGCCATAAGCAAAGGGCGCGGATTGCTCCGCGCCCTCATGGCTTATCGGCTAAACGTGCGCAAGCTTACTTGACGCCGTCACGCTCCATCCGCTTGCGCTCCATCTTGCGGGCGCGGCGGACAGCGGCGGCCTTTTCACGGGCGCGCTTTTCCGAGGGCTTTTCAAAGTGGCGGCGCAGCTTCATCTCGCGGTACACGCCCTCACGCTGCAGCTTCTTCTTAAGCGCGCGCAGAGCCTGTTCGACATTGTTGTCGCGGACGAGAATTTGCATAAACCGACACACCTCACAAACGAAAGGACAGAGCCCCACGCGAATCTGTTAGCGGGGTTGCACCTAACGGAAAGCAACGAAAAACTGCGCCGAATCCCAACAGGACCGGCCCGAAGTGGGGCGCCGTTAGCAAGGAGTCGCCCGCAAGGCAAGCTTTTGCGCGCCCTTGCAGGCGGCCCGCCAACCAGCGCGGCACGGGCAGCATGGCGGAAAAGTGGACAGAGTGGACAGTGAGTCCACTTTTCCCAGCAGGCTGGAACTGCCGGAATTGCTGAGTTTCCGCCCCGGGTTCGCCGCGAATGTCGAGATGCCAAAATAAAAAGAACACCCCGGCGCAGCTGTGTCGGACCGCCGCCGATAAACTGGGAGGATTTACGAAGGGGAAAGAGCCAGCTGCACTTTTAGCAGGCAGCGGGGATGTAGGAAAATCGCCGGGCCGCCCGCCCTTGCCGCTGATGATGGCGACGCCCCTCCAGCCGTGACCCGGCACGTGATGCAGGGCATGGCCATTGTATTTGCACGCGATGGATCAATCTTCACACATTTTTGTTGTACATACACAACGAATCGCTTAGAAGGCACGCATGCTGTTCAACCGCATCAATCTGTTTCGTCAGGAACGGGGCTGGTCTCGCAAGGAGCTGGCCGAACTGGTTTCGGTCAATCCGCAAACCATCGGCTATCTGGAACGGGGCGATTACCGACCCACCGTGGAACTGGCGCTGAAACTGGCGCAGGCCTTTGGCGTCAGTGTGGAAACGCTGTTTGCGCTTGAGCCCTTCCCTTCGCTTGCCGCGCAGCTTGATCGCAAGGCGGCTCAGGAGACCCGCGATGACCAGGACTGAAACCGGCCGATTTATCCGCATCAACCAAAGCCCACGCGCGGCCCGGATCATGGGCGGCTATGCCCTGATCGCCATGCACGGCTGGTTCTTTGCCAAACTGGGCCTGCCTTCGGCCGATGGTTCGGCTGATGTGATTGTGGGCCTGGCCGCGCTGACCGGGATGATCACCAGCATCCTGTTCTTCCTGGGCACCTATGGCGTGATGGCCAATGCGCCTGATGCCATGCTGGACGAACGCGAACTGGCTGATCGCAATAGGGCGTATTTTTCGGCTTTCAAATATATCGTCGGCATGGCGATCCTGGGCGGGGTAATTCCTGAATTTCTGGCCAAGGCGATCGGGTTTGAACTCTCGGTCGGCGTGCTCAAAAACTATATCTTCCTGATCTTCACCACCGCACTGGTCCTGCCAGGGTTCTTCCTGGCTTGGTCGGCGCGGGAAGACACTTAAACACCTTGCCGCGTCACCTCCGCAGGGATGGGGTGACGCAGCAGGTTTAGTCAGGCTAAACCCCCGCCCCAGGGGGACGCATGAACACCACTTTCACCTTGGCCGACTGGGCCGTACTCGGCCTTTACGTGGCGCTACTCGCCGCCGCGGGCTGGCTCACGACGCGGCGGGGAATGCAGTCCGAGGACTATTTCCTGGCCGGGCACCATGCGCCGACCTGGCTGGTCGCGATCTCGGTGCTGTCCACGGTCCAATCGGCAGCGACGTTCCTGGGCGTGCCGGACTTCGCCTATCGCGGCAACTTCACCTATGTCGGCGGGGTCTTTTCGACCCTGGTAGCGGCCTGGCTGGTGGGGCATTGGCTGATGCCCAAATTCTATGCCGCCGGGGTGACAACGGTTTACGAGCTGCTGGAAGCGCGGTTTGACGCGACGGCGCGGCGGGCGGCGGCGGGGATGTATCTGGTCGGGCGGATCCTGGCGAGTGGAGCGCGGCTCTATCTGGCGGCGATTGCCGTTTCGATGATCCTGTTCCTGGACGTGGCCCCCGGGCACATGCTGATCGCCATGATGATCCTACTGGTCTTCGGGCTGGTCTTCACCTTCATGGGCGGGCTCAATTCGGTGATCTGGAGCGACCTGGTGCAGGTGGTGCTTTATGTCGGCGCGGCGCTGTTGGTGGCCTGGTTCCTGTGGGATCACCTGCCGATGACCATGGCCGAGGCGATCACCGCTTTGCGCCACGCGCCGGATGGCAAGGACAAGCTGGCGCTGATCGATCCCTCTCCCAGCCTCTCCGCGCCATTCGGCCTGTGGGCCGTGCTGACCGGGGTGGTGCTGCTCAACTTTGCCAATGCTGGGCTGGATCAGGATACCACCCAGCGCGTGCTGGCCTGCCGCGATGCGCGGCAAGGCACCCGCGCGCTGGTGGTCTCGGCCTGGGCCTCGCTGCCGGTCATCCTGCTGTTCTTGGGCCTAGGCGCGCTGTTGTGGCTGCATTACCAGGGCAACGCTGCCGGCACCTTCAACGGCGAGAAGGTCACCGTGTTCATGCATTACATCCTTACCGAACTGCCGCCCGGTTTGCGCGGGTTGGTTACCGTGGGGGTGATCGCGGCTGCGGCGATCAATTCGGGGTTGATCTCGATGTCGGCCGTGCTGGTCAACGACCTGTACCGGCCCTTTGCTGGGGAGCGGAGCGAAGCACATTTCGTGCGGATGGGGCGGATCGCGACCGTGGCACTGGGCCTAGCGCTGTTCGCCATGGCGGTGCTGTCCTATTATTGGCAGCGCTATGCCGACACCGCGTTGCTCGACTTCGTGCTGGGGGTGATGGCCTTTGCCTATTCGGGGCTGTTGGGGGTTTACGGCGTTGCACTGTTTTCGCGGCGCGGGTCTTCCAGCAGCGTGCTGGCCGCCTTTGCCGCAGGCTTCCTGACCGTGCTGGCCTTCCAGCCCTATGTGATCGACGCGCTGGGCCTGCCGCTCGCACTGAAGGCAGTGGCCTTCCCCTGGCATCTGTGTCTGGGGACCGTGGTGGCGGCGCTGGTGTGTTTGGCCGCGCCGGGGAAGCGCGCCTCAACGTAATCCCGCCCCCGGGGGCAGGGATTGGTAGTAGCCTATCGATTTAGTCGGGGCTAAGGCACCGCAATGACTGCCCAGCCATCATTCGTGGTCGCATCGCTCTTTGTCGCCGCTGGCGGCGGGGTGGGTGCGTGGCTGCGCTTTGCCGCCGGGCGGATGATTGGTGCCACGCCCTTTCCGGTGGCAACACTGACCATCAACGTGCTGGGCAGCATTGCCATGGGGCTGCTGGCTGGCTGGCTTGCCCGGCATAGCGACGGTGGCGAACAGTGGCGGCTGCTGCTGGGCGTTGGCGCGCTGGGCGGCTTCACGACCTTTTCCGCATTCAGCCTGGAAATTGCGCTGATGATCGAACGCGGCGCCATGACACAGGCCGCGATCTATATTGCCCTCTCGCTGCTTGGCGGCGTGGGGGGACTGTTTGCCGGGCTGGCCCTGGCGCGAGGAATTGCATGAGTATCCTTCGACAGGCTCAGGACGAGCGGAACGTTCGCCAGTTCACCGTCCAGCATGATGATGACGGAGTACGGCTGGACCGCTGGTTCAAGCGCCACTTGCCGCAGATCGGCTTTGCCATGATCAGCCGCTGGGCCCGCACCGGGCAGATCCGCGTGGATGGCAAGCGCGCCGATCCGGCCGACCGCTTGTCCGCCGGCCAGGTTGTCCGCGTCCCGCCGGGCGGCGATGCCCCGGCCAAGGGCGGCGCCAAGCCCCGCCGCGAATTGAGCGAGGAAGAGATCGCCAAGGCCGAGGCGATGGTCATCACCCAGGACCGCGCGGCCATCGTGCTCAACAAGCCCCCCGGCCTTGCGACTCAAGGCGGGTCGGGCATGAAGGAGCATGTCGACGGGCTGCTGGAGGCCTTTGCCCATGATGGGCCGCGCCCACGGCTGGTCCACCGGCTCGACAAGGATACCTCAGGCGTCCTCTTGATCGCGCGCACCCCGGGCAGCGCGGCCTATTTTTCCAAGCGCTTTTCCGGGCGCACGGCGCGCAAGATCTATTGGGCGATCATCACCGGGGTGCCGGATATTGCCGATGGCCTGATCGAACTGCCGCTGGCCAAGCAGCCGGGCACTGGCGGCGAGAAGATGATGGTCGACAAGAGCGGCGAAGGCCAGAGCGCCCGTACCCGCTACCGCGTGCTCGACCGCGCGGGCAATCGTGCCTGCTGGGTTGAGCTGCAACCGCTGACCGGGCGCACCCACCAGTTGCGCGTCCACATGGCGGCGATCGGCCACCCGATCGTGGGTGACGGCAAGTATGGCGGGCCGGATGCCTTCCTGTCCGGCTCGATCAGCCGCAAGATGCACCTCCATGCCCGCCGCCTGATCATCGACCATCCCGATGGCGACGTGATCGACGTGCGCGCTGACCTTCCCGAGCATTTCGCCAACACAATGGCCAGCCTAGGCTTCGACGAGGACGACGGCGATGCCCTGCCCGAGCCCTACAAGCCCGGCAAAGCCGACGAAAAGCAGGCCGCCAAGGCCCACGCTAAGCAGGTCCGCAAGGAACGCCGCGGCGAACGGCGCGGCCGTGCCGATGGACGCGTGGCAACCCGCAAGCCGCCTACGAAGCGCGGCCCGACCAAGGGCAAAGGATCGCCGGGCTTGAAGAAGGCCGGCCCCAAGCCAACCGGTAAGCGCTGATGCGGAGCCTTGCCCGGTGAGCCAACGCCTTGCCGTATTCGATTGCGATGGCACGCTGGTCGATGGCCAGGCGGCAGTCTGCGCCGCGATGGACGCGGCCTTTCTCGCCCATGGCCTGCCTTATCCCGATCGCCATCTGGTCCGCCGCAGTGTTGGCCTGAGCCTGCCGCAAGCTGTACGCGCGCTGCTGCCCGATGCCGACGAAGAGCTGCGCCAGGCCATCGACCTGGCCTATCGCGGCGCCTTCCGCGCCGCGCGCGAGGCGGGGGAACTGGTCGAGCCGCTGTATAACGGTGTGCGCGAGCTGCTTGAGCGTCTGCTTGACGATGGCTGGCTGCTGGGCGTGGCGACTGGCAAGTCGGACCGGGGACTGGAGCATTGCCTGGCCACGCACGGCTTGAGCCGCCATTTCGTGACACTGCAAACTGCTGATCGCCATCCGTCAAAGCCCCATCCGGCCATGCTGGAAGCTGCGCTGTTCGAGGCCGGGGCGCTGCCAGGCAGCGCCGTGATGATCGGCGACACAGCCTTTGACATGGCTATGGCCGTCAACGCCGGGGTGCGCGGACTGGGCGTGGACTGGGGTTATCACACCCCGGCCGAGCTGTCCGATGCCGGTGCCGAGGCGGTGGCCCGCAATCCGCTGCACCTGCTGGAGCTGCTGTAATGAACGCAGACGATACCCGCGCCCGCAATCGCTTCATCGCCATCCAGCTTGTCCGGCTTGGCGGTGTTGCCATGGTCCTGCTGGGCCTGTTGGTGATGAACGAACGGATCGACTGGCCGCGCGAGGTCGGCTTCGTCCTTGCCGCGCTGGGCCTGTTCGAGGCGCTGCTCGCGCCGCTGCTGTTATCGCGAAAGTGGAAGACCCCCGCCGAATGAAGCGTTTCTACAAGGAAGCACAGGCCGCCCCGATGGAAGGTGGCTGGCAGGTTCAGCTGGATGGGCGCGGCGTGAAGACTGCGGGCGGCCTGCCGCAGATCGTGCCCAGCCAAGCGTTGGCCGCAGCCCTTGCCGCTGAATGGGCCGCGCAGGAAGAAACCATCGTACCCGCCGGCTTCGTGCTGCGCGACATGGCCGACTATGCGATCGATGTTGTCGCGCCCGATCCGGCCGCGCTGCGCGGGGGCCTGTTGCGTTATGCCGAAACCGATACGCTCTGCTATCGCGCCGATCCGGGCGAGGCGCTGCACAGGCGCCAGCTGGAACGGTGGGAGCCGCTGCTGGCCGCTGCCGAAACACGCGACGGGGTGCGCTTTACCCGGATCAGCGGGATCATCCACCAGTCCCAACCGCCAGAGACGCTGGAGCGGCTGGGCGACCGGCTGGAGCGGCTTGATCCCTTTACTCTTGCCGCACTCAACACCCTGACCTCGCTCGCCTGCTCGCTGGTGATTGGCCTGGCGGCGCTGGAACCGGGCGGCGATGCCGGCGCGCTGTGGATCGCGGCTGAACTGGAAGAGGAATGGCAGGCCGAGCAATGGGGCCGCGATGCCGAGGCCGAGGAACGCCGCGCCCGCCGGGCCAAGGCCTTTGCCGATGCCGCGCAGTTCGCCGCCCTCGTGCGAAACGATTGACCTTCTTAACCGCGCGCTTAGACAGGTTTCTTCCTGCAACCCAAGGAGAGGAACAAGGGCCATGTACAGCCACATGATGGTGGGCGCGAATGACATTGATCGCGCCAAGACGTTTTACGATGCGCTGTTTGGCGCGGTGGGCGGCAAGCCCGGGATCGTCGATCCCAAGGGCCGCCTGATCTACATGCACAATGGCGGCATGTTCCTGGTCACCAAGCCGATCGACGGTGCGGACGCGACCCCGGGCAACGGCATGACCATCGGTTTTGCGATGACCAGCCCGGCCGAATGCGATGCCTGGCACGCCGCAGGCCTTAGCGCTGGCGGCAAGGCGATCGAAGACCCGCCGGGCGTGCGCGAAGGCGCAGGGATGAAGCTGTATCTGGCCTACCTGCGCGATCCGGATGGCAACAAGCTGTGCGCGCTGCACCGGATGTAATTGTTTGAGTTAACGGCAACCGGGCGCGCCTGTGGCCGCCCGGCGCCAACTGCTAGGCCGCGCCGCGCGAGAGCAGGAATACCGCGTGCTCGGCACGCCAGCTGGCGGCAGCAGCGCTGATCCGCTTGTCGCCCGAAAGAAACCACGCCCCCTCCACTGTCAGGTGCTTGGCCGCGACCAGATCGCGGAAGTCGCTGACCGTCACGTGGTGGATGTTGGGCGTTTCATACCAGGCCACCGGCAGCAGCCGCGTCACTGGCATCCGCCCATGCCACATCAGGCTGGCCCGTACCCGCCAGTGGCCGAAGTTGGGAAAGCTGACAAAGGCCTTGCGCCCGACCCGCAGCAATTCATCCAGCACCTGATCCGGCCGCTTGGTGGTCTGCAGGGTCTGCGACAGGATTGCATAGTCAAAGGCGGCGTCGGGATAGTCGACCAGGTCCGTATCGGCATCGCCCTGCATGACCGACAGGCCTTTGGCGACGCATTCGGCCACGTCGAGCGGATCCAGCTCCATGCCCCGCGCGTCGACGCGGCTGCCATCACGCAGCGCCGCCATCAGCGCACCATCGCCGCAGCCGATATCAAGGACGCGGGCGCCCGGCGCGACATTGGCGGCGATCACCGCAAGGTCAGGACGCAGCTTGCTCATTGTTTCAGGAACCCGGCAATCACCCGATCAAGCGCCGGGACATCGAGCAGGAAGCTGTCATGCCCGAACGGGGCGGACAGTTCGACAAAGCTGACCGGCGCGCCAGCGGCGTTCAGGGCATGGGCGATCGTGCGACTTTCGGCCGTGGGATAAAGCCAGTCGGTATCGAAGCTGACCAGGCAGAACCTCGCCTTGCTCGCCCGGAACGCATCGGCCAGCCGGCCGCCATGCTCTTCGGCAAGGTCGAAGTAATCCATCGCCCGCGTGATGTAGAGATAGCTGTTGGCATCGAACCGGTCGGTAAAGCTCAACCCCTGATGGCGCAGGTAGCTTTCGACCTGGAAATCGGCATCGAAGCCAAAGGTCTTTTCCGTACGATCCTGCAGCTTGCGCCCGAACTTTTCGTGCATCCCCTCTTCGGAGAGGTAGGTGATGTGCGCTGCCATACGGGCCACGGCGAGGCCATTGTCCGGCCCCTTCCCGCCACCATAATAATCGCCGTTCTTCCACTTGGGATCGGCCATGATCGCTTGCCGGCCAACTTCGTGGAAAGCAATATTCTGCGCCGTATGGCGGGCCGTGCTGGCTATGACCTGTGCGGCACGGGTCCGTTCCGGCCAGTTGGCGGCGAAGGACAGCGCCTGCATCCCGCCCATCGATCCGCCGACCACGCTGTGCAGCTGCTCGATCCCCAGCGCATCAAGGATGCCCACCTGCGCCCGCACCATGTCGCGGATGGTGATCACTGGAAAGCGCATGGCATAGGGCTGGCCATCGGGGCCAAGGCTGGCCGGCCCGGTCGAGCCATAGCAGCCGCCCAGAACATTGGCGCAGATCACGAAGAACCGGTCGGTATCGATCGGCTTGCCCGGCCCGACCATCCGCACCCACCAACCCGGCTTGCCGGTAACCGGATGCGGGCTGGCCACGCACTGATCGCCGGTCAGGGCATGGAAGATCATCACCGCGTTCGATTTTGCGGCGTTAAGCGCACCGTAAGTCTCATAGGCAACGCGCACGCCGCCCAGCGCCTGCCCGCCATCAAGGGTGAGCGGCCGGGCGTGCTCCAGCACGTGGCTTTGGGCCATAAGGGCTTCGGCATCGGACATGATCCGGGATTGGGGGAGCGCGAGCATGCTGTCAATTGCCCGTAAGCCTGCTAAGGGCGCGTGCACTATGACTATCGCCCCTGCTCCCAAGCCCTGGATCGCAGCGATCCATGCCTATGTCCCCGGCAAGGCCGCGGGTGCGGACGGACGGCCGCTGGTTAAGCTTTCGGCCAATGAAAACCCGCTGGGAACCAGTCCAGCAGCAATGGCAGCCCAGTCCAAGGCGCAAGTGCCAAGCCTCTATCCCGATCCGGGCAGCACCGATCTGCGCGAGGCCCTGGGCGCGCTGCACCGGATTGATCCGGCGCGGATCGTCTTGGGCACCGGATCTGACGAGCTGCTCAACCTCGCTGCACAGGGCTACGCCGGCCAGGGTGACGAAGTGCTGTTCTCGCGCTTCAGCTTCGCGGTTTACGATATTGCCGCGCGCCGCTGTGGGGCCGTGCCGATCGAAGCGCCGGACAAGGATTACGGCAGCGATGTCGATTCCCTGCTGGCGGCCGTGACCGAGCGGACCCGGGTCGTGTTCCTCGCCAACCCCAACAACCCGACCGGAACCTACCTGCCCGCCAGCGAAGTAGCCCGGCTCCACGCCGGCCTGCCGGCTGACGTGCTGTTCGTGCTGGATCAGGCCTATGCCGAATACCTGACGGCGGAGCAGGACGACCAGGGCCTGACGCTGGCGGCGGCGCACCAGAACGTGCTGGTCACCCGCACCTTTTCCAAGATCTATGGCCTGGCAGGTGAGCGGATCGGCTGGGCGACCGGCGCGCCGGGGCTGATTGACACCCTGAACCGCATCCGCGGGCCGTTCAACGTGACCAACAGCGGCCAGGCCATGGCGCTGGCGGCTGTTGCGGATCAGGATTTCGTGGCCGCATCGCGCGACCACAACCGTGCCGAGCGGGCCCGTTTTGCCGCTGCGATCGAAGCGCTGGGCAATCACGGCCTGCGCGCCGTGCCGAGCGAGGCTAACTTCCTGCTGGTGCTGTTCGAGGGCGCACTGAGCGCCGAGGCAGCCTATAACGGGCTAGCCGAACGCGGTTATATCGTGCGCTGGCTGCCCAATCAGGGGCTGGGCCACGCCTTGCGCATCTCCATCGGCACCTCCGAGCAGATGGACGCAATCGCCGCTGCACTGCGCGAGATGGCGGAGGCTGTGCGATGAGTTTTGAGCGCGTCGCGATCATCGGGCTGGGCCTGCTGGGCGGGTCGATCGGTCTGGCTGTGCAGGAACAGCTGCCTGCAATGGCCACCACCGGCTGGGATTGTGATCCCGCCACCCGCGCCCGCGCCGCCGAACGCGGGCTGGTCAGCACGGTGTGCGAAACCGGTGCTGATGCGGTGGCCAATGCCGACCTGGTGATCTTCTGCGTGCCCGTGGGTGCGATTGGCGAAGTGGCGGCGGAACTGGCAGGCGCGATCCCGGCTGGTGCGGTCATCAGCGACGTCGGTTCGTCGAAGCAAAGCGTGGCCACAGCGCTGGCCGAAGCCCTGCCCGGGCATACAATCATCCCTGCCCACCCGGTGGCGGGTACCGAGCGGTCGGGGCCTGACGCCGGCTTTGCCAGCCTGTTCCACAACCGCTGGTGCATCATCACCCCGCCCGAGGGTGCCGAGGAAGCCAAGGTTGCCGCGCTTTCCGCCTTCTGGGAGGGACTGGGCGCCAAGGTTGAGCTGATGGATGCCCAGCACCACGACCTGGTTCTGGCCGTCACCAGCCACCTGCCGCATCTTATTGCCTATACGATCGTCGGCACGGCATCAGACCTTGAAGGCGTGACCCAGAGCGAAGTGATCAAGTATTCCGCGGGCGGTTTCCGTGACTTCACCCGCATCGCCGCGTCTGATCCGACGATGTGGCGCGACGTGTTCCTGACCAACAAGGACGCGGTGCTCGAAATGCTGCAGCGTTTCAGCGAGGATCTGACCGCACTGCAGCGCGCGATCCGCTGGGGCGATGGCGATAAGCTGTTTGATCTGTTCACCCGCACCCGCGCGATCCGCCGCTCGATCATCGCCGAAGGGCAGGACGACGCCCGGCCGGACTTTGGCCGCAGCGATCACGCGGGTTAGGCCAGCAGGAACACTCCGGCGATCACCCACATCACCGTGGTCGCAAGCCAGCCAATTGCCTTGAGGTGCGGCGACAGCACCAAATTCCCCATGACCTTGGGGTTGGAGGCGATCAGCATCGTCACCACCATCAGAGGCGGGGCAAGCAGGCCATTGACCACCGCCGCCCAATAAAGCGCCTTCATCGGATCGATCCCGATGAAATTGAGCGCGATCCCGCCAGCGGTCGCCAACACGATCACCCCGTAAAAGGCCTTGGCTTCCTTGGGCTTGCGATTCAGGCCTTCGGTCCAGCCGAATGTTTCACTAACCGCATAGGCCGCGCTGCCGGCCAGAACCGGCACAGCCAGCAGGCCGGTGCCGATGATCCCGGCGGCGAACAGGGCAAAGGCCAGGTTTCCGGCAATCGGGCGCAAAGCCTCGGCCGCCTGGGCCGCGCTCTCGATCTCACGCACGCCATTCACGTGCAACGTGGCCGCAGTCGCAATCACGATGCACAGCGCAACAATGTGGGAAAAGCCCATGCCAACCAGCGTATCGAGCCGAATTCGTCGCAGCTCAACCCCGGCCGCCTTGCGCGGACTGACGTGGAGCGGCTTGATGTGGCGGCGGTGCTGTTCTTCCACTTCCTGCCCGGCCTGCCAGAAGAACAGGTAAGGGCTGATCGTCGTCCCGAAAATCGCCACCAATGCCATGGCGTGATCGCGATCAAAGGTGAACTGCGGCACCAGTAAACCCTGGGCCATATTCACCAGCGGTACGTCGGCAACCAGCACCACGCCGACGTAGGCAAACAGGGAAAGCGTGGCCCACTTGAGCACACGGGCGTAGCTGTCATAGCTCAGGAAAACTTCCAGCAGCACGCTAACCACGCCGAAGCCGACGGTATAGGCCAGGACGGGCCCGGGGATCAGCAGCGCGACGACGGCCCCCATCGCACCAAGGTCTGCCCCCAGATTGATGACGTTGGCCACCAGCAGCATGATCACCACGACCCGCAGCAAGGTGGGCGAATAGTGGCGGCGCAGGTTCTGGGCGATCCCGCGCCCGGTCGTCGCCCCAATCCGAGCACAGATCGCCTGGATCGCGGCAAGCAGCGGGAAGCCGAAGACCAGCGTCCAGCCCATGCCATAGCCGAATTGCGCACCGACCTGGCTGTAGGTGCCGACGCCGCTGGGATCATCATCAGCCGCCCCGGTCACCAGCCCGGGTCCGAGAACCTCAAGCGGCGAGCGGGGCTCGCTCTGGCTCACGCGGCAGGGCCGTTCAGGGCGTTGATCGCATCCTGGACGCGGGCTTCGATTTCCTCACGCGGGAGCCCCGGCGGGATCATCTCGCCAATCCGGAACGTTACCGTACCGGGCAATTTCCAGCGCCGATGATAAAGCGGGCCGCTGTTGGTGGCCACTGGCACCACCGGCAGGCCCAGCATCTTGTAAAGGCCAGCAAAACCGGCCTGGAGTTCGCGCCGTTCGCCAAAGGGCACGCGGGTACCTTCTGGGAAGATCACGAGTGGGCGGCCATCGGCGCTGTAAGCCTTGGCCGAGGTGAGCATTTTGCGCAGCGCAGAAGCGCCCTGGTCGCGATGGACACCGATCAGGCCATAGTGCTGGCCGACCTTGCCCCAGACCGGGATGCGGGTCAGTTCCGCTTTCGCAAAGACCGCCGGGCGATCAAAGAAGCCAGGCATGTCAATCGCTTCATAGAACGACTGGTGCTTCATTGCGATCAGGACGGAGCCTTTGGGCATTTGCCCCTCTACTACCAGCTTGATCCCCAACAGGTTCCGCGCGCAGGCCCGGTGAAACCGCGACCAGGCCTCAACCGTGGTGCGAAAGGCATCGTACCGACCCAGCGCGTACTGCGTCGCCGCCAGGAGCACGTAAATCGGGCTGCCGAGGTAGAAGGCCGCATAGAAAAGAATGTTGCGCAGAATAATCATGGCCGGTCACCGCGCCCCTAGCGCGCCCGCGATACTTCGCGCCAGCAGCTTGTTGTATTCGCGCAGCAGGGCGGAAAAACTGGGGCGGGTCCGGACAGCATCGGCAACGATGGCAACCCCTTCGGGCGCCATCCGGTCAAGCTCCATCCGCGCCCGGCGCATATGCCAATCGCTAGTCACCAAGCGCACGCTTTTGACGCGTTCGTGCCGCAGCCACTCAGCCGTTTCCTCAGCGTTCGAGCGGGTGTCAATTGCCTGATAGCCCAGGGTTACACAGCAGGCCATGCGCGATGGGCGAACCCGGTATTCGAGCGCAAACTCGTGTGGCTTCACGCTGCGGTCCACACCGGAAACCAACAGCTGGCGGGACCAGCCGCGCTTGAGCACTTCCAGCCCGCGTTCGATCCGCCCCGCCCCGCCAGTCAGCACCACCACCGCATCGGTGCGCTCTTCACCTGCGGGTTGCGGCAGTGTCACGGCGAACAGCACGAACCCCAGGCCCCAGGCCAGCAGAATAAGTCCGCAAACTCGACTGAGCGCGCTACGCATATCAGAGCATCCGCCGCAGTGCGCGCAGCACTGTCCAGCGGGCGGTCAGCATCGCCAGCCCGATGCCCGCCACCGGCACCAACGCCAGCAGCAGCCAATCGGACCATTCCAGCGCACCGCCATTGACCAGCCCTGCATCAAGTCCGGCAAACTGGCGGCCGAGCAGCAAGACTGCGATCAGGCCCAGCGTCAGCCCAATCGCGCCGCCCCCGGCGGCGTCAAAGCCAACAGAGCGCTGGAACAACCGGGCGATCTGTTGGTCAGTCCCGCCCAGCAGGTGGACGATTTCAATCGTTTCGCGGTTGGTACCCAGTGCATTACGCACGGCCAAAAGCACGACCGCAGCAAGCGCCGCTGCCAACAGCCCGACCAGGGCCATAGCCAGCAGGCGCAGTGAATCGATCGCACCGAAGACCGGCTTCAACCATGTCGACTGGGCATCAACCCGCGCGGCAGGTGCAACCTCTCGCGCTGCCCGGCGCAGTGCGCCCAGCCGCTCACCCGTCACTTCGCCGCGCACCCGCACATCGACGATCGCCGGAACTGGTATCTCTTGGCCGTCAATCGCCATGCCGCCGAGCCAAGGCTCGATCAGCCGTTCAACTTCCTCGGGGCTAACCACAATCGCCGAATCGATGCCGGGAATGGTGTTGAAGCGCCGCGCCGCGGCCTCGGCCTGACGCTGGCGGATGAGCGGATCGGCTTCGACAATCTGAACGGTCACCCCGCCCGACAGCGCATCGGACGCGTTGCGCGCCACATTGCTGGCCGCGAGCCCGGCAGCCGCGGCAATCACCGTCAGCGCCACCATAATTGCGATGACCCATGGCATCGGCCCGGCCAATCGCGCCTGCGGGACAAGTTCGGCCTCACCCAGCCCGGAAAGCGAGCGCAGCCCGCGCACGAGCGTGCCGCTTGAAACAGGGGGGAGCTTCAACGCCATCCCGATCAGTCCTGAGCCTGCCGCGGCCGCGGTGGATATCGCAGGGCGCCGGTGGGATCAGAAAGCCGCCCCTTGTCGAGCCGCATGATCAGCGAATCCGGAACCTTCTTGAGCAGGTGAATATCGTGGGTGGCAACAACCACGGTCGTGCCCAGCCGGTTTAGGGCCTCAAACAGACGCAGCAGCTTGACCGCCATTTCCGGATCGACGTTGCCGGTCGGCTCGTCTGCCACCAGCAGTTCGGGGCGTCCGATGACAGCCCTGGCAATCGCGACGCGCTGCTGCTCCCCGCCGGAAAGTTGGGCAGGACGTGCGTGCATCCGCTCGGTCAGGCCAACCCATTCGAGCATGTCACTAACCGGCTTCACCAGTTCGCGATCCGCAACACCGGCAACGCGCAGCGGCAAGGCAACATTGTCAAAGGCCGAAAGGTGCTCGACCAGCCGGAAGTTCTGGAACACCACCCCCAGGCGGCGACGGAAACCGGGCAGGCGATCGCGCGGCAGGGTGATCGCATCGGTCCCAAACATCCGGATCATCCCGCGCGAGGGACGCTGGGCAAGGTAGAGCAGCTTGAGCAGCGAGGTCTTTCCCGCCCCACTGGCGCCAGTCAGGAAATAGAAGCTGCCCGGAAACAGGGTGAACGACACATCGCTCAGTACTTCGCGATCGGCGCCATAGCGCAGGCCGACATTGTCGAAATGCACGATTTCGCCGGTGCCGGCGCCATTGCCAGCACCTGTCATCTTTGAATTCCGGGTTTCATTGCTGACAAGGTCTATCCGGCAAGAGGGTGCATTGGGATGGCTATAGCGACCAATCCATGTGGAAAAAAGGGCAATGCACCCTGCCTTCGTTGCGCTTGCGCTTGCTCCGCCGCGGCACACCATGCTTAACGGGCCAACCATGATCATCACATGCCCCGCCTGCGCCACCCGCTATGTCGTGCCTGACAGCGCAATTGGGGTCGATGGCCGGACCGTTCGTTGCGCGAAGTGCAAGCATAACTGGTTTCAGGAAGGTCCTCGCATAGCGCCGCCGCCTGTGGCGCCCGCGCCGCTGCCGATAGTCCGGTCCGAGCCCGAGCCCGATCCGGCTCCCGCAGCAACTTCAATACCAGAGCCATCGCTCGCCACGCCGGAACCGGAAGCCGCAGAGGCTGCCGCTCCAGATGAACCGGTCCCGCCCCCGCCAGTCTATTCCGAACAGGCCTACCGCAGCCGTTATGCCGATGATGAAGAAACTTCACGTTTCGATCACCAGCCGCTGCTGGCGCCGCGGCGCAACCCGGCCAAGATGTGGACCCTCGCCGCGGTGCTGTTCGCCACGGTTTCGATTGCCGCTATCGGAGCGACGGCCTGGTACGGCCTTCCGAACTGGATGCCCTTTGCGAAGCCGGTCTTTGCTGAAGACCAGCCCGGCCTGAAGCTGGAGTTTCCTGCGCGCGAGCAGGAACGCTACCAATTGCCCAATGGCACCTGGTATTTCAGCGCCAATGGCACAGTGACCAATACGTCGCAAAGCGCGCGCAGCGTGCCGGGAATTCTCATTGTGCTGCGTGATTCGAGCGGTCGGATTGTCCACCGAGCCGAGGTTCGCTCGCCCAAACGGGTCCTGGCCCCAGGCGAAAGCGCCGATATCAACGAGGCCCTGGTGCCTGTGCCCAAGGTTGGCGTGCGGGTCGAATTCGGCTGGAAGCCCAACTAACCTCTATTCGAATTCAACCGTGACTTGCCCGTTGGAATTACGCCGCACCTGCCGCTGCGGCTCCTGCGGGCCAGGCTCAACCGTTGCGCGGGCGGCGGCCACGATCTCAACCGTTGCCATGGCTGTCGCCTGGGCCGCGTGACGCGGAGGGTCCGGCGCGGGCGCTGGGCTGGTCGCCGCAGCCAGCAACAGGATGGCGAAAGGCAGCATCCGAAAGGTAAATGGTGGATTTACCATGCGCACAACCGCGCATTTCCGGCCGTCCTAGGGCGATACAGGTTGCGACAGACCATTAAAGGCTTTCCGCGCTTGCACCCCCCAAGACCCTTTGCTAATGGCGCGCTCCTACCCCCCCGGGGCGACAAGCTTCGCCCCGTTGATTTAGCGGTCGTGGCGGAATTGGTAGACGCGCAACGTTGAGGTCGTTGTGGGCGAAAGCCCGTGGAAGTTCGAGTCTTCTCGACCGCACCAATCATTCCCAAAAAGCCCTGTTATCCTTGGCGTCTGAGCCTGTCATGACGGCGGCGGCGTGGGCTTGTTAAGGTTTGGGATTCTCAATGCGGGGGCATGCTATCCGGGGCTGATGACGATCGCCCGCGCAATATGCAGCGGGCGATCGCCAAGTCAGCGGCGGCCGGGGCCAAATTTGGCCGCTATTGCCTGTTTTGAGCTTGTTTTCGCGCCTCCGGGGCCTGCAGCCCCAGCCATCCAGCGACAGGCTTAAGCCGTCGCAGCATTGTAAGCTCGAGCACAAGAACCAAGGCTAGTGAGATTGCCAACATCGGCAATAACACGGCCAGCACCATTGTGATCGCCGCGACACCCCCGATCCGGGCAGGGACTGCTGGAAGCGGCGGCGCACCAAGTAGTGCCTCGGGCTTGCGGCGCCTCCACATCACAAAGCCTGAGATCGACAAGGCGACGAGCATCAGCGCCGTCGCGACCCCGACCAGCTGGTTGGCAAGGCCAAACAGCTGGCCTTCATGCCAAGCAACGCCATAGCCGACCACCCTGTCAATGACGTGCTTGTCGGCAAACGTCTCGCGCGAGGTTTGCTTGCCGGTCATAGGGTCGAAAGTGATCGTTTCACGCAGAGGACGGTTCTGGGTGTCAGACCGCACCGACCATTCCGAGGCCACGCCCTTGCCGAAGCGTTGCGGCATGCCCGGCGGCGTAATGATCACCGGAAACGGCAGGTGTCGGCTCTTCGCCTCCGCAACGATCTGGCTCAGCGAAACGGGAGACATCGCCATGGTCATAATCGAGCCATCCGGCATAACATGGGACATTGCTGGCATCGCTGGGCGGCTTGCCGCCATCTCTGCGTGATCATGATCAGCGTGTTCAGAGCTGCCGGCTGGCTGACCGCCGATAGTCCAGTCCTGCTCGCCTTTGACCCACCCCATCTCGGTGCGCACCGCCTTGAAGGCGCTGCCCCACACATCTGCCCAAGGCAGCCCCGTCAGCAACAGCACCATGGCGAGGCCAGAGACCCAAAATCCGGTCACAGCATGAAGATCGCGCCACAAGACTTTGCGACCACCGGCCAAACGAGGCCAGATCACGCCTGCCAGACCCCGTCCGCGCGGCCACCACAGGTACAACCCGGTCAGGATCATGACAATTGCCCAGCTGGCCGCCAGTTCGACAATCCAGCTGCCGCGTTTGCCGATGAGGAGTTGTCCATGAATATCGTGCGCGATCTGCATGATCCGCAACTCGGGATCGAGCGCCCCAACGACCTTGCCTTGCGGCGAAACGAAGACGTCACGCATTTCGGTCTGCCCGGGAGCCGCACCAGCGAGTGCCAGATGGATCAGCACGGCATCTGTCTCGCGCTCCGGCAGGCGATAGGAATGAAAGCGCGCGCCGGAGTAAGCGAGCAGCGCCGCTTGAACCTGATCGTCAGGCGACACCGCGCCTTGCGCTGGCAGATTGCGCCACGCCCGCTCTTCCCAGCGCTCCACCTGCGGTTTGAATAGATAGGCCGCGCCGGTCAGGGCCAGGATTAACACCATGGGCACGACGAACAGGCCGGCATAAAAGTGCCAACGCCAGACCGTCCGATAGAGCGAAACCTTGCTTGTCAGCTCGTTCATGAACCTTACCACTTCGCTTTCAGATCAAGCACGAACGTCCGCTGTGGCAACGGATGCGAAACATAGGCTTGATCATTGAACAGGTTATCGATGCCTGCACCCAGTTCGAGCTGCTGGCTGAGCCGCCAGGTCAGGCGGGTGTCAACCGTGAAGTACTCGGTCTGGAACCCATAGGCATCGCCGCGCACCAGCCCGAAAAGGTCGGAATTCGGCCGGGATGCATAGCGCCAGCCGAGCGAAGCCTTGACCGGCCCAGTAACCCGATATCGAATGCTGCCATTGGACCGCCATTCCGGAATACGGGGGAACTGTACCCCTTCGGCCGCGGGATTGGCTGCATTCTTGACCGTCTTCGCATCGATCCACGCCAGGTTTGCGTCGACATCCAGACCATCAACCAGAATGTCTTTGGCCTCGACCATCAACTCGGCGCCGTATTGGCGCACCTGATCGACATTCTTGTAGCTGGTGATGACCGTGCCGAACTGATTGAGACCGCTAAAGCTGAAGATGGCGTCCTTGGTGTTCTGGTAGAACAGGCTGACTGTGGTCTGCACCTTCCCCCTACGGTACCGCAGGATAAGGTTTGCATCCTCGGAGCGTTCCGCCTTCAGGTTGGGATCAAAGCTTTGCGGATCAATCGCCTGTGATATGTCATCAAATCGGCCCTGGAAGAGCTCACCAACGGTGGGAAACCGCTTGGCGGTGCCAAGGCTAATCTGGACTGCCAAAGCGTCGGTTAGCGTGCCTTGCAGGCTAAGCTTGGGGCTAAAACTACCATCTGACCGCGTCGGATAACGATCATCCTTGCGTGCACCCGAAAAGACCTTTGCGATGCCGCCATCATAAGCGCGCCAACCATCATAACGGACGCCGCCGGTCAGAACCCAGATGCTGCCAAGGTCAATCGCGTCTTCAAGCCACAGCCCCCAGAGGCTGGTTTTGCCATAGGTTGAGGTTGAATAAGTCGGCGTGGTCGCAGCATCCCAATTTGCGGTCCCAAAACTATCGGTTGAGGTCTGATACACATTGGCATTAGCCCCGAATGCGATCTTGTGCCGGCCGAACGCACGTTCGCCTGTGAGATCAGCGGTGTACCAACCGGGCGCGTTAACAAGCGACTGCGTTCCCTGCCCCAGCGCTGCACCTGTGGCATAGTCCCGCGACGTGCGCGTGTCCCACTTCGGGATCCAATATCGCGACAGGTTCAAGGACACATCCCAGCCAGCTGCGGGACCGGCCAGCTTAAGGCCGGCCAGATATTCGGTCCGGCGGGTCTTTGACATGGTGAGGCCAGTCGCGTTCCAGACGCGGCCGCCGAAGCTCACCCTGCCCTGATAGACCGGGGCACCGTTAGCTGCATTGGTTAACCAGCTGCGGGGGTCCGTCAGGTCCTGCGTGGTCAGCCAGATCATGCCCAGTGCATCGATCTGCCAGCCTCCAGCAGTCTCATAGCCAATGCGCAGCCGCGCTTGGTCCTGGGTGACATCAACAGGAGAAGCGGCACCGAA